>SDBT01004887.1_pt1 | contig 22650 bp, 18 predicted proteins | sample 2277101 | NCBI WGS metagenome assembly SDBT01 (sample SAMN10404973, study PRJNA504765) | marine sediment metagenome | isolation source: marine sediment core GS10_PC15, 103 cmbsf | place: Arctic Ocean: Southern Knipovich Ridge | collected 2010 | reverse complement strand
GGCTGGTCGGCCGTCGGAATCTACCTATTGTTGGCGTTGGGCTATGCGTATTTCCAATTTATGAAGCCAAGTGCTTCCTAACCAACGTCCTTCGCTTAACAATCCTGGCGTTCAGCCAGTCGGGCGAAACGTATGTCAAGAGAGAGTGTAGTGTCAAACGAGTGCTGGTTACAGCACGGCGACGGGCATCAACTCCGGCAAACATTGTGATATCGTCGGATAAGGTGATATCACAAGTTCGGCGATAGTTGGTAATCTCTCAATATATCTTTAATTTTGAAGTAAAAAATCGAACCACAATATATTGTGCCCGCCTTATTTTTTCCAGGTGAGATCAACCAGTGGAATATTGCACCTTTTTATTGGTAACGAGATGAGTTTGATTTGGCAAGGATATTGGACTCTATATATATGAGTTGATTTGTTGAATTGTGATTGGCAAATCAAATATACATTTTTCCGGGATGTTAGATTAAGGCACGAATGTTACACTTTTAGGCAAGCCAAAATTTGTTCTATTAGCTGATGCAATTCATAACTGGCAGATTTTATTAAAATGGCCGTCATTGTTTTTTCGCTGATAAGGCCGGTCGATTCAACCAGGAAGCAGTCGAATTTTCATAAGGAAAATAGAGCTGAACGAATAAATCGGCCCTAAAAACACCTAAAGATTTTTCTTGACATATATAATTGAAAATGATAGGGCTGAATCAAATGGAACATTATTGAAACTTTTGGAACGGAAACATGGACGATTTTAAATCTCAATTTTTAACCACCATCCTGGAACGGGCAAGTTATAGCTTAACTAAGAGTGAGAAAATGGTTTCCGACTATATTATAAGTAACTACCCTGTTTCAGTGTTTCATTCTGCCTCCGAACTCGGACGTAAATTGAACGTCAGCAAAGCGACTGTTGGTAGGTTAGTAAGAAAGCTTGGATTCAAATCCTTTGCTGAATTTCAAAGAGATGCGCGTGCCGAAATTAAATTTCTCACCAGTTCTCCATCCGAAAGATGGCTTCAGTCTGATCATAGGGAATATCCAATCGAAAAACTCCTTTTATCGGAAATCCGAAACGTTAAAAAAACATTAAATGAACTTAATCAAACACAGGTTTCTCATTTGGTTCGAAAAATGACAGAACCAAAAAGAAAAATCTTCATCATGGGCGAACGGAAAAACTGGCCCATGGCAAGTTTGCTTTATTCTCAGTTAAATTTGATTCTACCATCAGTCCACCTTATTGCTTCGACAGGGTCATTTTACCCAGAATATTTATTAAATATAAATCCTAAAGATGTATTAGTTGTTTTTCATTTTCGACGTTACCCACGTATTGCGTATGATTTTGTTTCAGCTTTGCACGGTCACATGAAAGGTAAGGTGACTATTGCTCTCATTACAGACAGTTCGCTTTGTCCAATCAGCCCTTTAGCGAATTTTCAATTAATTGCTCATACAAAGAGTCTAACCTTATTTGATTCGTATACTGCGGTATCCACCATAATAAATGTAATACTTATGGGGGTTTTAGAACATCAGCCAGAAATGGCTGCTAAACGAATTAAAGATATCGAATCCATTTTCGAACTATTTAAAATTTACAGCAAATTTCCCGGTATGGGAGAGCTTAGATAAGCAGTCATAAATACATGGCATTGTTCTACTTCATTTGCCAATTACGAACTTATCGCATTTAAAATCAACTATCACTCTTCATTTTCAGTTAAATTAAGGAGTCGACTTATGAAAAAGTTGTACAACTTAATTAAATCATTCATTCATGCAGAGCAGATTGGGGTAGCCATATTACACGCTGAACGGAATCTTCAGGCAGGTCTACAAGCTTTAAGTCGGGGGGATAAGGACACTTCTGATAGCAAATTTAGCACAGTTCTAGAAATTTTAAATTGGGAAATTTCCGCCAGACGGAGATCCTATAAGACAATTATTAAAAATGCAGGTAACGTTACTCCTGTTGACACCGATGCCGGCGCAGTAAAAATATGGCCGGTGATGACAGCTAAGAACGGAGATATGGAATGGAATTTTGCCGTAAAATCCATTTTCATTTCACCAAACCATAGCTGGTCGCCCCCCCAACAAAATATAGAGAAGGTCTTTTATGTGCTGAATGGCAGAGGTGCAGTAATTTTAGAAGAAAGTATGGCGAAGGTGTACTCTGGTGATACAGTTTGTATACCTCCAAACATAACGTACAGTATTAGTACGATAGACCACAATTATCCATTGGAGTTGTTATTCTGGGAGACCTTCCCGGATATGAAACACGACGAATTAAAGGGCCAAGCAAATTATATTGAATTTCCTCCATCCAAACTTAAAGAAAAAGTTACTGAATCAGATGCGAATACTGCAATAAAAACTGGACTCTCTTATGTTGACAAGGCACGCAACTTAGGCATCCACCCGCTTTATGAGGCCAATCTTTGCTTTGAAGTTGCTCAGAAATTTCTTGAAGGTGGTGATTTTGGAAACGCTCATGTTTTTGCGAATTTAACTCAACATCAGATTCAAAAGTATATTACTGATCTTGAAGATAAACGATCTTTGATTGCTTCACAAGGCGTCCCAGTTTCAAATAAGATGTATTTAAATAAACAATTTTTCCATGCCGGCACATGTCCGGCTTGGTTGCTTAACACAGGATTACCGATTGACTACACACAATTTATATCTTCTTTTGAAATTGAAGCAGAAAGTCGGTTGGGTCCCCATTTTCATAACATGGAAGAATTTTACTACATCATAGATGGCAGAGGGCTTATGGTGGTCGCAGATCCGATAGGTAATAAATTCTTTGATAAAAACCAATCTGGTATTGAAGTAAACCCCGGAGATCTTATTCGTATTCCTCCAGATAGCTTACACAGCATTTCACCAGCTGATAATGGGCATCGAATAATGGCTCTGGCACTTGGGGGGTATGCAGATGAAAAAGTAGATGGCGAAGATATAGGGTGGGAGGCTGCCTATCGAGAAAATACTGCATAAATAATTACAAACATCGGATATTCGATTATAAATAAAATAAGGAGGTGATTACAAAATTTGGTACAATTCTTTGATTCGTTTCAGGAAGAAAATCTTGACTTTAAAAATTTGGTGAGATGACTGAAAGCATTTAACGACTGAGCATTTTTTCAACATTGTTAATCTTAGAACCAAAAATATAAAAGGAGGTATATCATGGTAAAAGGTGGATATTCCGGTAAAATACTTCGGGTCGATCTTGACTCGGGAAAAATGGTTGATGAGCCACTTCCAGATGAAAAAATCCTGAGAAAGTATATCGGCGGCTGGGGGCTAGGGCTCTATTATTACAGCCGAGAGTATGAACCAGGCCGAGATATGAGAGACCCCCAAACGCCATTTATTCTAATGACAGGACCACTAACTGGAACAAAAACACCATCAGCAACCAATAGTACCGTCGTCACATTAAATACAGAAACCGGATATACTACGGGAAGGTCTCACTCTCACGGTGCATTCGGGCGAAACCTAAAGGCGGCTGGTTACGATGGGCTTATCATTAAAGGATGTTCAGACAAACCAGTTTATTTGTGGGTAGAAGATGGCAAAGCTGAACTTCGTGATGCAAAAGACATATTGGGATTAGATACACATGAGACTGAAGATGCCATAAAAAAGGAAATGGACAAAGAGCGCCTTTGGCAGGCCAGTGTGGCAGCTATCGGCCCAGCCGGAGAAAATCTGTGCCACGGTGCACTTATTCAAAATGATAAAAACCATTCTTTTTCTCACTCAGGAACCGGTGCAGTTCTGGGTGCTAAAAAAGTAAAGGCAATTGGAGTCTCTGGCACCGCTAAGGTTGCCGTTAATGATCCAGACGCTCTTAAAGAGATTTCAAAAAACTGGCGAGAAGATTTGCTGGGCAGTGAAATGGGTCAATTTTGGGTTAAAGGTGGAACAGATGCCGCCGGCCGGCATGCAGTTTGGGAGTATGACAAGGCGGAAAGTCTTATCTCAGCAAGAAATTTTCAGAATGTCAGCCCTCCAGATTGGATAGACGATATAGAAGATATTGCGGTTATCACAAAAAAGGCATGCCCTGGATGTCCGCTTGGCTGTGCATATGATGTGGAAATAACAAAGGGGCCCTTCAAAGGAATGAAATTTACTCCTTCTGGTGGGGGAGAAAATATGGAGGGCAGCGCATCAATGCTTGGCGTTTATGACACAGCCCGGGTATACCTACTTACGGAAACTAATGATCGTATGGGATTCGAAGCTGGCTCAATGGGTGTTACAATAGGTGTTGCCATTGAAGCTTACGAAAAAGGTTTACTAACCAAAGAAGATACAGGTGGAATCGAGCTTCATTGGGGAGATGAGAAGCTTGGCGAAAAGATGATTCGCATGGCCGCCCATCGGGAAGGTCCTTTAGGTGAGCTCCTCGCACTCGGAGGACCGAATTTAGCTAAGAGGATAGGAAAAGGAGCAGAAAAATTAGTAGCCCATGTAAAAGGTGGAAGCATGAACCATCATGATTGGCGTTCATCATGGGGAGTATTCTTCGGTCAAATAGTAAGTAGTGGTTCTGGTTGGCCGGCTCCCGGAGTTACTAATTTTACGACTGAGCCGTCTGCTGGATATGATTCTTTCCAGGATCCGCTTACCCCGGATGGAAAACCATTAGCTTCAAGAAAGACGGGCATGTTAAAATTTTACAACGATTGTGTCGGCACCTGTTGGAGCGCATTATGGGGTGTTCCCAAAAGCATTGAACATACAACTAAAGCTCTCTTTGCAGTTACTGGCTGGGATTTTAGTCCAGAAGAAGCATTCTTGGTTGGTGAGCGCATGATGAATCTGGAACGAGTTTGCAATGTTAGGAATGGATTAACGAAAGAAGATGATTTTGACATTGGCCCACGATTGCTCGAACCACCAACAGAAGGCCGAGCCAAGGGAAAATCAATAAAATCCTATCTGCCTGGTATGATCGATGAATATTATGAACACATGGGGTGGGATTTAAAAACGGGGAAACCGCTTCGACGAACTTTAGAACGTCTCGATTTGGAAGAATACATTCCCTTAAGTTGGGGTAATTGATGCTTCCAACGATTATTGTGAGGGTTTTACCGCTCAAAGAAAATAAGTACTCAGTTGATACGTACAATTGGTTTCGCAAATTAAAGAGGTTTAATGAATCTTTAGCGGCAAAGCCTCTTTCGCTAAATATTAGGATATGAGGTAAAAAGATGTCTCTTCAAACGATAGACAAAGTACATATTTACCCAATAGAAATTCCTCTATCACATAACTTTGCGACTTCGAAAGCGGTACAACCTAAAGGGCAATTTATAATTGTTGAAGTTATTTCAGGAGAATTGTCGGGATTTGGAGAGGCAGATCCAAGACCCCACGTTACAGGTGAAACATTTAAAAGTACCGTTTCAGTACTTAAAGAATATCTCATACCAGCAGTACTGGGAAAGTCGATTTTTGATCTTGAAGGGATACATCGGGCAATGGATGTATTAGTCATGAATCCAACCGCCAAGTGCGCACTCGATATAGCTGTTTTCGATTTAATCGGAAAGGCTTTAGGCGTACCTGTATATACCTTATTAGGGGGGCTCACTTGTGAAAAAATTTCGTTGAATGCATGGTGCGGAATTGAGGACTCTCCTGATTCAGTTATGGAGATGATTCAGGATAAAATCAAAGAAGGATTTGTACATGCATGCAAAATAAAAGTCGGCCGAAATCACAATCAAGATTGTGAAACCATTCAGTGTCTTGCGGACATTATGCCTCAAGGCATGGACTTAATTATTGATGCAAACCAAGCATGGAATTACACATCTGCAAGGAAAATTTTAGATCAACTAATTGGAAGTCGTGTAACAGTAGTTGAACAGCCTGTTCACTCAGAAGCGTTAGATATCATGAAAAGCTTAACATGTTCCTTGCCTTTTAACATCATGGCCGATGAAAGCTTATGGTCGCTCGCGAATGCTTTCCACCTCGCCAAGATGAATGTTGTCAACATGTTTAACATAAAACCCATGAAATGCGGTGGATTGTATCCAGCTAAAAAGATTGCTTCCGTTGCTGAAAGTGCAGGTATAAGATGTATGATCGGCAGTACTTTACAAACGAGTATAAGTGCGGTATCCCAACTTCATTTAGCTGTCGCTTGTCCGGTATTCGATTATGCGGACATTTCGATCCCTAGCGATTTTCTGACTTTTGACATTGCTGAAGGATTTGATACTGAACATGGAGTTGCCATCCCATCCTCTAAACCTGGCTTGGGTATTACAATCAACAAAGAACTGCTTTTATCTCATACAGTTGAAGAGATTACATAGAGTTTAGAAAACATGAAAAATTTCTTAAAGAAACAAGCGGTAGATAAAATAGATGAGTTAAGCGACGGACTTATCGGGATTTCACAAAGAATTTGGCAAAATCCGGAAACCAAATTTAAAGAATATGGAGCAGTCAAGTTGATAACACGTGCGCTGAAAGATTGGGGGTGTAATGTTGAAGTGGGGCTAGAAGGTCTGGAAACTGCTTTTCGTACTGCCTCCGTTGGCAAGTCTCGTGGTCCGACCGTTGCGCTTTTAGCTGAATATGATGCGCTTTCGCAAATCGGGCATGCGTGTGGGCACAATCTCATAGCCGGTGCTGCCCTAGGTGCATTTATTTCTTTTCAAAGTATCAAACGCGAAATTCCTGGTACCGTGATTTTACTGGGGACTCCAGCCGAGGAGGGTGGCGGCGGAAAGGTGATGATGATAGAAAGAGGACTTTTCAAAAACTGTGACGCTGCTCTAATGGTTCACCCTGCCTCTTTCACCAATATGAATCCAATAACCCTTTCACTCTATGAAATTTCAATTGCCTTTACAGGCAAGGCTGCACATGCTGCGGCAAATCCAGAAGATGGAATAAACGCACTTGACGGTGTAATTCAAACCTTCAATGGAATAAACGCACTCAAGGAGCATATACGGGATGACTCCAGAATCCATGGAATTATTACCAAAGGTGGAGTAAGTCATAATGTTGTGCCCGAATTTGCTGAAGCTCTCTTTGTTGTGCGAGCGAAAAATAGCAGTTATTGCAAAGAGCTCATTGAAAAGCTAAAGCGGTGTGCTGAAGGTGCTGCACTATCGAGTGGAGCTAAATTGGAAATAAAGCAGTTAGGTCACAGACAGTCTCTGAAACCCAATCAACGTCTTTCTTCAGCCTTTTTAAATAACGCTAAGTTACTAAAAGGAAGAATAACTGAGGATAAATCCGAAGTGTTTTCAACAGACATGGGTAATGTAAGTCACGTCATCCCTTCCATTCATCCTATGTTTGCTATCTGTGATGAAAAGATCCCGCTTCATTCTCGTGATTTTGCCGAAGCAGCTAATTCAGAACGTGCCTACAGAGAAATGATCATAGCGGCTAAGACGATGGCCATGACAGCAATTGACTTTATTACTGATAAGGAGCTGCGAATTAATGTTAAGGATGAATTCAAATCTAGATCGCTCTCATAGCACTCTGCCTCAGATACATGGATGCTTAAACCTACTAGTGCTCACGTGAGATTCTTAAAATGAAGTAAAAGGGGAGGTGATTAAATAGGGACAATACGGAGTGTGTAAAGGTAGGAATTTCAGTCAAATTTAGCTAAACCAACTGAATTGGAGGGATGAAAATGAAACAAATGATTACAAAAATCGGTAAGGTTGTAGGGTTAGTGTCAGTATTTACACTGCTCTTCGTCGGTTCAGCAGCATTCTGCGAAGCTGGAGATGTCATCAAAATTGGCGGGACCATGGCTCTTTCCGGTCCTGCAGCTGGTGATGGCCAGCGATTCATGGCAGGGAGAAAAATTGCTATTGAAATGTACAATGAACAAGGTGGAGTATTAGGCAAGAAACTTGAGCTTGTTGTCAGAGACGATGGCATGGACCCTGCGAAGGTTGGGCCGCTTTATGAGACTCTAATTCGAGAAGAGAAATTAGATTTTCTTGTACCTCCTTATGGAGCTCCAAACACGTTCGCTGCCATGGCAGCTGCCGAGAAGTATGATAAGTTGATGACTTCCGGATACGTCTCATCAACCAAATTGATGGAAGACTACGGAGGAAGACGTCTTTTCTCAACAGCTACCCAACCCAAGAATAAAGCATTTGTAAATTGGTGGTATCGGAATTTGACAGACTACTTTTGGAAGTTCGATGAATGGAACTATAAGCCTAATTTTCCCAAGCCCATAAAGGTTGCAGTGCTTAGTGAAAACCAGTTGTGGGGTATTGAGCAGCATAAACTATGGAAGGCCCATGCGGAAAAACAAGGTTGGGAAATCGTAGTTGATGAATTCGTTGAATGGGGTCAAATGGAGTTTTCCGCGATCGTATCGAAGATCAAAGCAGCAAAACCGGATCTTGTTTTGGTAGAGTTCTTTTTTTTCCGTTGCGTGCCTCTTCTCAAGCAGATGCGTGAGCAGGGAGTGAAAGTACCATTTGTTGCGATGAGTGAGGCTGCCACTAGAGCAGACTGGACCGATCCTAAAACGGGCGCAGGATCAATGGGCAATGGAGTAATTACTTTTGCACTTTTCGCAAACACTTACCATGAAGGTGGAGCTGATGATTTAAGGAAGCGCTATCAAGCAAAATATGGTCGCCAACCTGGCTTCATGGAGGCGACCGGGTACACGGATATCCAACTTATTGTGGAAGCGGTTAAGATGGCAGGATCAACAAAGACGAACGATGTGAGGAAAGCGCTTTTAAATGGTACTTTTAAGACTGCCTATACACCTGCTAAATTCAACAGTATGGGGCTGAACGAGCTGTTTGATCCAATTATTGGGCAGTGGCTGGATAATAAGCTTGAGAACATTTACCCTTTGAATGTGCAAACCCGTAAGCCCGTCTATCCTTTTCAATAATAAGTGGACCGCGTTTTCTTGACTTAATTAATGATTGATCAAAAGAGAAATAGTGCCATCTTGAGTTCCGGGTGATGCTATTTCTCTAGTTTAGCAAATGGAAGGTGATCGATGGAAGAATTGTCGCAGATAGTTTTCAAAGTGATTTTATTCGGGCTACTTGCAGGTAGTATCTATAGTCTCTTTGCAGTCGGTCTGACTCTCATTATGGGTGTTGGGAGAATTCTGAATATCAGTCATGGTGATTTAGGGATTTTGGGAGCCTATATTGCCTATTGGTTTTTCGTCATCTTTGGTCTCGATCCTTTATTGAGTCTTATCATTATCATACCTTTACTTGCCATTATTGGGATGAGCGTACAGAGATTTCTCATCAGCCCAGCAATCACCAATCCCAAGTTTCGTATTGTAGTATCGGTGATGATCACCTATGGGCTCGCTCTCTTCATCTCGAACGGGGAAACAATCGTTTGGACCCCTGGCTACAAATTTCTCGAACTGCCATATTCATATAGTGGATTTGAGATACTGAGTACGACAATCAATATTCCACGGTTAATCGTTTTGATCACCAGCGCTGTGGTGAGCATCAGCCTCATCATTTTATTGCGGACCAAACTAGGAAAAACCATACAAGCAAGTGCCCAAGATCAGATGCTTGCGGAACTGGTGGGCATTAATTGCAATCGTGTTGCGATGATCACTTTTGGTATTTCAACGGCTGTTGCCGGAATCGGGGGAGTTTTATACATTCTAAACCATCCTTTGTATCCTGCTGTTGGTCTCCATCTATCACTTAAAGCTCTTACAGTGATGGTATTAGGCGGTATTGGAAACGTCATGGGTGCGCTCGTTGCTGGACTCATCTTAGGGTTAGCCGAATCTTACACGTCCTTCTTTATCGGCGATCTCTATCGCGAATTGGTTACTTATATGCTTCTTGTAGCTGTACTCCTGATTCGACCGAGTGGAATATTCAAAGGATTGGAAATATGACCATAAGAACTAACAATGGCTTGCGGTTCCCAAAGGGTAGGATCATCCTTTTTTGTTTTACTCTAATTATACTGATTCCGTTTCCATTCGTGGCCTCTGGGATGGTAGCACACGCTATTACTCTTTTCATGTTCATAACACTGGCGATTGGATGGAACCTACAGGGTGGATATCTCGGGGATCTCTCTTTTGGGCATGCTTCATTCTTCGGGATCTCTGCGTATACTGCAGCTCTCCTAGTGGACTATGATCTTTTGAATTTCGCTCCGTTAAACATCTTGTTAGGTGCGCTGTTGGCCGCTGCATTTGCGATTGTGATTGGATTTCCATTCCTCCGGCTGAAAGGATTTTACTTTGCGATCGGCACCTTAGGGCTTTCGAGTCTCTTGAGTCTAGTTTTTAAGAACATTCTCGCTCCAATAACTCATGGAGCGACGGGTGTTCTTGTTCCACCTCCCAAACCATACCATATTGAGCCGTTTTATTACGCAGGTTTAATTATTGTGATTATTTCCTTTATTATATCTTATGTCGTTATCAGGTCGAGAGTTGGCCTGGCTTTCAATGCTATCAGAGACGATCAGACCGCTGCCAGAGCTATGGGGATTAATATTACGTACTATCGTATCCTCGGTTTTGCGGTGAGTGCATTTATCATCGGAATCGCTGGTGGCTTCTTTCCTTACTACACGAATTATATAAACCCTGACGGAGTTTTTGCAACGTCACTGAGCTTTGAAATGCTTGTCATGGTTTTCTTAGGCGGAGCTGCTACTATGTCGGGCCCCATTATCGGTGCTGTCGTTCTCTATTTTCTAGAAGAGATTGGTCGAGTGTATATTCAGACGGGTTTTTACATATTGCCGGCCATTGTACTAATTATTGTCTTTATTATTATGCCAAGTGGAATCGCCGGCTTTATCAAAAAGTATAGTTCGAAATTAAAGATTCAAGATGTGTTCAAAAGGAAAAAGCAACATGGTAATATTGAAGGTACGGAAAATTAGCAAAATGTTTAGTGGTTTACTCGCTCTAAATAACGTGGATTTTGATCTTCACGAAGGAGAAATTTTAGGTCTCATAGGACCGAACGGCTCTGGGAAAACCACTCTTTTTAATGTAATTACAGGTAACTACAAGCCTGATAAGGGCAAGGTTATCTATAGGGGTAAAGATATTACAGGTTGGCGATCTGATAAAATATGTCGGATAGGAATTGGAAGGACTTTTCAACTCATCCATCCATTCGAAAGCATGAATGTCTATGATAATGTCAAAGTTGGTGCAGTTTTTGGGAAAAGGAACAGTTTAAAACCGCAGCAACTGGATCATAAAATAATGGATGTTTTAACAATTGTCGGGTTGAACGAGAAGTGTGAACTGCCTGTAGAAAAGCTAACAATCGGTGAATTAAGACATTTAGAGCTTGCAAGAGCGCTTGCGACAAGTCCTGACGTACTTTTGCTTGATGAGGTCCTTGCCGGTCTCACTAATGTGGAAATAGAGGAGTTAATGGAGAAAATTCGTAGTATAAGAGATATGGGGATTACTATTTTGATAATTGAACACATCATGAAAGCCATAATGGGATTGTCTGATAGAATTATGGTTTTAGAGTTTGGCGTAAAAATTGCAGATTGCGGTCCTGATGAAGTAATATGTAATCAAAGAGTGGTTGAGGCATACCTGGGAGAGGAAGATGAAGAAGAAACTACTTGAGGTGAATAGAATAAATGTTTTTTACGATAAAACACAAGTCCTCTGGGATCTTAGCCTTGATGTTGAAGAGAGTGAAATAGTCATGATTGGTGGTTCCAATGGAGCTGGAAAGAGCACTTTCCTTAAAACTATCTCAGGTTTGCTTAAACCTCAAAGCGGACTTATTCGGTTTAAGGGAGACAGAATTGAAGGTCTTCAAGCTCACACTCTTGTGGATCGTGGAATATCTCTTATTCCAGAAGGCGGGAGAGTGTTCCCACAAATGACCGTACGCGATAACCTTATGCTTGGCTGCTACCTTAATAAGAATGATAATTCAAACAAACTTCGTTTAAATTGGGTTTTGGAGCTTTTCCCTGACTTGGCAAAAAAAGAAAATCAATATGCCCATACGCTGAGCGGCGGACAACGACAAATGCTAGCGACAGGAATCGGTTTAATGTCTCAACCACAATTACTTATGATCGACGAACCGTCAAGCGGCCTTGCCCCTTTTTTGGTAAAGCACTTATTAAGTATGATTAAAGAAATTCGAAATTCAGGGCTAACGGTTTTGTTAGTCGAGCAAAATGTTCGTGCGGCATTGAATACTGCCGATCGAGGTTTTATACTAGAAAACGGTAGAATTATTTTAGAAGGAACAAGTAAATATCTTAAGAATAACGAACATGTAATAAAAGCATACTTAGGTGGCTAAAATATGCTTACATAAAATATTTGATTTCAGCTTTGGTATCGCTTTGCCAAATTTGACAGTTTCCAATCAATAATGATAAACGACTCATTCGATCGAACCATAAATTATTTAAGGATCGCTATAACGAATCGTTGTAACCTAAACTGTATTTATTGCATGCCACATACTCTAATGAGCTACCTTCCCAAGGAAGACATTCTTAGTTTTGAAGAGATTCTCCGCCTAACACGTCTTGCCTTAGCTATTGGAATTACCAAAATTAGATTAAGGGGGGGAGCCACTAATTCGAAAAGACTTACACTTACTCGTAAAAAAAATTCCGAACTTTCAGGACTTTATGATCTAAGTATCACAACTAGCGGGCAACTTCTTACTAAAAAGATAATAGAAGTCAAAAAAGCTGGTCTTAAGGGAATATGATAATGTCGATCTAAAGGTTCATCTCCTCGGTAATGCATCTGATAGTGAGATCAAAAATTCTATATTGTACGCAATTTGGGGCAAACCTACAGCAAATAGACTCAATTATTTGTTATAGTTTACCAATAATAACGCTTTTTCAATGAATCATATCGTGGTTTAAAGAACCCAGATATTTTCGGAATTAATTATCCCTACAAGTTCTGAAAGCAATATTAAGCAAAAACATTCATGATTAGGAATTGAGATTATGCGAGAAAAATTATTTACACCTATACAAATAAATAAAGTTGAAATAAAAAATCGCTTAGCGCTAGCTCCTATAGCGACAATGGGATTAGTAGAACCTGATGGCAGGTATTCCCAAAGGGCTATTGATTATTACGAAGAAATAGCAAAAGGAGGAGTCGGCTTAATTATTTCAGGTGTGACAAGAGTTGAGAATGAGATTGACAAAGTAACCTTTCTGTTACCATATCCGAAAAACTCTAATATGCCTAATTTCAGAGAACTTGCAGAGGCAATTCACTATTACGATGCCAAACTATTTGTCCAACTAACGGCAGGCTTTGGGAGGAATTCTCCTATCCAGCCCGCAATACAACCTATATCTGCATCTGCTGTTCCGCATTATCATAACCCTTCCGTAAATTGTAGAGCTTTAGAAATTGAAGAAATAGAATCTTTGGTAAAAGCTTTTGGTGACGTTGCAGAAATTCTAATTCAAGTTGGAGTTGATGGCATCGAATTACATGGTCACGAAGGATATTTGTTGGATCAATTTACAACCGCTCTTTGGAACAAAAGAAATGATAAATACGGGGGGAGTTTGGAAAACCGGCTCAGATTCCCCATAGAAATTCTCCATGAGATAAAAAACAAAGTAGGAATAGATTTTCCTGTACAATATCGATATGGTCTAAAACATTATCTTAAGACCCCTGATAAAGGAGCATTGCCTGATGAAGTATTCGAGGAATTCGGTCGGGATGTTACAGAAAGTATCGAAATGGCTAAGATATTGGAAGATACTGGTTTTGATGCCTTGCATTTTGATGCCGGGGGTTCATATGAAAGCTATTATTGGGCCCATCCACCGATGTATATGAATCATGGTGTAAACTTTGAGTCAATTTTGCCTGAGTTAAAAAAAGCTGTGAACATTCCAATTTTGGTATGTAGCAGATTTGACAAGCCGGATTTAGCTATAAGAGTTGTTTCTGATGGTAAATCGGACATGGTTGTTATTGGCAGAGGGTTACTAGCTGATCCCCACTGGCCTCGAAAAGTACAGCAAAAGGATTTTGCAAACATACGCCCGTGTATAGCGTGTAACTGTTGTCTATCGCGAAATGAAGAGGGAGGTACACTTGCCTGTGCAGTCAATCCTACCGCCGGGAGAGAAAAAATATGGCAACTACAATTTGCAAAGGAGCAAAAAGATGTCTTGGTTTGTGGCGGAGGTCTAGCTGGCATGGAAGCCGCCAGAGTTCTCTCAATAAGAGGTCATAATGTTCTGTTATGTGAGAAAGAAGAAGAATTGGGTGGCCATTTAATTGAAGGATCTGTTTTAGATGTCAAACAAGATATAAGGAAACTTTTAGATTGGTATAGACAGCAAATCAAAAAATTAAAAGTACCAGTCATATTCAATACTGAGGTAACCTCAAAGTTCGTGGATGAGAGGCAACCTCACGCAGTTATTTTTGCTACTGGATCGCAACCTATTATTCCGAATCTACCTGGCATTGAGAAGTCAAAGGTTCATATTGCCGCAGATATTCTATTAGAAAAGGCAAAGGTTTTGGACAATATCGTTGTCGTAGGTGGAAGTTATGTTGGTTGTGAAGTTGCGTTTTGGCTAAAAAAACTAGGAAAGGAAGTAACTATTATTGAAAAATTACCGAAAATGATGTCGGATTCTCCCAGTCACTCCCCTAATGATATCATGCTTTTGGATATGCTAAATTATTTAGGAGTCAAATGGAAAACTGACACAACTCTATTAAGAGTTACTGATAAAGGGATAGATGTATCAATAGATGATGAGGTGGTAGAATCAATGAAATGCGATAGCGTTGTGTTGGCTGTTGGCTATAGGCCAAATAACATATTGGCTGAATCGCTTGGTAATAAGGGTTATGAAACATACAGAATTGGGGATTGCAAGAAGCCGAGAATGATATTGAATGCCATATGGGAAGCTTACAAAATAGCTAATTCAATTTAACTGCCTTAAAACTTTTATCTGTTTACTGGTGGAGGCAAGCGCATGCATTTTGAGGTGTTTGACCAATGTAATTTAGAGCCGTTTCGCTGATTATAAAAGATGAATTATCAGCCTCCAATTGCTAATGTTTCGTTGAAATACTCGATATATACATATAGTCTGTTTCACCAAAAATTATTGTCGAATTTAAGCAGACGGAGACAACCAACCTGGACATAACGACCTCTCCTGTCGTCATATTGCAACGGTTAGTGCACCGCTGATACTATATCTTTTTAACTAGTTCAAACAGAATTCAAGCCTGAAACTGGGCTTTTAGATCGAACCAGATCCTATCATAAAGACGGTGGTCATATGATTCTTATTAAGGCTAATTAGAATTATTCCTCTATTATATTAGGGACAACAAGCAATTCCAGAAGGGACAATAGTATGGAATTTAAAAATCTTTTTCAACCTATTACAATAAAAACAATGGAATTAAAAAATCGAATAATAATGCCAGCCATGTGCACGAAGTTGCCCAATGAGTTCGGAGCTGTCACGGATAGATTGATTGAATTTTATTTAGAAAGAGCAAAAGGAGGTGTTGGTTTAATTATTACTGAAAATACCTGTATTGATTGGCCAATAGGCAAAGCGGCCCAAAACCCGCTCAGAATAGACGATGATAAATATATAATGGGATTAGCTGAGTTAGCTGATGCAGTTCATTTTTATGATTGCAAAATCGCCACACAACCTCAACATACAGGGAGACAAACTTCAGTGACAGCATCGACAGAAGGAATGCCACTTGTTTCCGCATCAGCAGTGCCTTGTTTTGTTACAGGTGGAGATATTCCACGTGCGTTAAATATTGATGAAATAATAGAAATAGAAGACAAATTTGCAGATGCTGCTCGAAGGACTAAAGCTGCAGGAATGGATTGTGTAGAAGTTCATGGTGCACATGGTTATTTAATAACACAGTTTATTTCTCCGTATACAAATAAGAGAACAGATAAATACGGAGGAAGTCTCAAAAATAGAATGCGATTTCCACTTGAAATAATAGAAAAAATTAGAAAGGCCGTAGGAGAAGATTTTCCTATTATTTTTCGATTTAGTGCAGATGAATACGTAGAGGGTGGTCTAACTTTAGAAGATAATAAAATAATTGCAAAATCGTTAGAAGAAGCTGGGGTGGATATTCTTTCTGTTTCTGCTGGCATTTATGAGTCGATGCATTTGATTATGCCTGGAATGGGGACTCCTAATGGGACTCATGTTGGACTGGCAGAAGAGATTAAGAAAATAGTACAAATACCGATAATAGCTGTGGGAAAAATATGGGATCCTTTTTTTGCAAATAAAATCATCAGAGAAGGTCGTGCTGATTTGGTAGCCATGGGGAGAGCCTTATTAGCCGAGCCTCACTTGCCAAGTAAAGCAAAAAGAAGGCTATTAAAAGATATACGCCCATGCATATATTGCAATCAGGGATGTCATGGAAGAGTGTTCAAAGCACTGCGTCTAAGTTGCAGTATAAACCCAGCTTGTGGAAATGAAATAAACTATAAATTTTCACCTACCTTAAAACCCCAAAAAGTATTGGTTTTAGGAGGTGGGCCTGGTGGTATTGAAGCTGCTTTAACCGCTTCTGCGAGAGGTCATAAAGTCTTTTTGGCTGAAAAAGAAAACAAATTAGGAGGAAAAGTGTTGATTGGTTCGACACTACCCTTCAAGCGAGAACTAAAGCCTTATCTATCTTATTTAGGTCATCAAGTTGATAAATCCAACATTTCATTAACACTTGGTTTAAAAGCAGACTTAAATATCATTAAAGATATTAATCCAGATATAGTGATTGTTGCTGTTGGGGCAGAACGTTTTATTCCTGATATTCAAGGTGTAAATGGGCCAAATGTATTCCATGCAGAAGAAATTATAATAGGAAATGGAAAGATAGGTGAAAAAGTAATTGTTTTAGGTGGAGGACAAGTTGGATGTGAAACTGCATGGTTTTTGGCTGACAAAGGTAAAAAAGTGTCCATAATTGAGATGCTTGATGAAATTGCTCCTAAAGTTCCACCTGCTTCAAGAAATCACCTTCTGACAAAATTAGATGAATTAAGAGTAAATATTATAACAAATACCTATACTGAAGCTATTTTTGAAAATCATATCGAGATAATAAATAAAAAATTAAAAGAACAAAAAATTGAAACTGATAATATAATTATAGCTACTGGCTATAAACCAAATAAAAGCTTTATAAACCAGATAAAAGAGATCATTTCTGAAGTTCATGTAATTGGAGACTGTATGATGCCTGCGAGCATTTTTGAAGCCGTGCATTCTGGTTCTATAGTAGGCAGGCTTATATGAGCAGACTATTCCTAGAGTTTAAAGAGAATTATTGAATTGACAGGAGGAAAATATGAAGCTTAAAGAGAAAAAAGTATGGTAATTGATTAAGTTTTGGCACCTATGATAATGGTGCCATATGGAGATAAACACATACCATAAGCTGGTTAAAAACGAAAATAGTGCCTATAAGTATTTGTCAAAAAAATGCCGTAAAAACGGACACCGATTTTGCCCCAGGTGTAACCAACGTAAACTTTATAAATTAAGAGATGACAGGCGACGTTGTTCACGTTGTAAGTATACTTTCCATGATTTCTCTGGAAGATGGATTAATCATGGACGATTTACTTGCATTCAATGGCTATCATTAATAAAACTCTTTGAATTAGAACAATCTGTTCGGAAAATTGCTGAACAGATGGGCTTATCTTATAATACAGCATATAATGGCATCCAGACAATCCGCTATTCAATTTTAGTTCATGCACAAGATGCTGCAGAATTACTTAGCGGCGAGATCGAATTGGATGAAAGCTATTTCGGAGGCCGTCGAAAAGGCAACCGAGGTCGAGGTGCCGCTGGTAAAGTACCTGTCTTTGGTATATTAGAAAGACAGGGCAAAGTTATGGTGACCGTCGTACCAGATGTTTCTGCCGATACTTTAATTGGCTTAACAGTAAAAACAGTTCGTCGAGGCAGTATTGTTTATACGGATAAGTTCCGAAGTTATAATAGCCTCATGTTCTGTGGTTATCGACATTTAAAGGTAGATCATAACAAACGGTTTTCATCTGGCAAAGTATATATAAACGGTCTTGAGGGTTTTTGGAGTTGGGCCAAAGAAAGAATTATTAAACATCATGGCATATCCAAAGAAAAGTTCCCTCTATATTTAAAAGAACTTGAATTTCGTTATAATCATCGACACACAGATATCTTTGAAAATGTAGCAGATTACCTGTGTGATTTGGTGCCAAAACTTAACTAATTACCAAAAGTATAATTATAGGGGGAAGTTCTGGCATAGGTCTTGGTGTCGCAAAGGCTGCAGTTGCTAAGGGCGCCCAAGTGATGATTGCTAGCAGATCGGAAGATAAGGTAGAGAATGCCGCAAAGGAAATCGATGGTAAAGTTGAAACGCGCATCCTGGATGTTAGAAAAGAAGAAGACGTTAAAGAATTTTTTGACCAGATTGAAAGCTTGGATCACTTGGTCACTACCACTCATGCCATTGAGCCAGTTCTTGAACTATTTCGTCCAGTTGCTGAGGTTGATATCGATGCTGCGCGACAATGGATGGAGACTAAATATTGGGGACAATTTTTTGCCGCTAAATATGGTGCTCCTAAACTATCACCAACGGGATCTATCACACTAACTGCTGGCAATGCCAGCAGGACTTTTGTACTAAACCACGCGACGGTTGCGGCGACAAACGCCGCGATTGGGGCTTTCGGATGGCTATTCGCTCAAGAAATTGCTCCTAAAAGAGTTAATGTTGTATCGCCAGGACTAGTCAAAACACCAACCTTTAATTTTATGCCAGAAGAGTCTCTTAAAGAACATTATAGAAAATTTGCAAACGAGCTCATCCCGGTAAAGCACATCGCAACTCCGGAGGAGATAGCACTGACATATATTTATTTGATGGAGTGTGACTATCACAATGGCGACGTTATCTGTGTCGACGGTGGCTTTTTGGGGGAAGAGCGATTCTTGAATGAGAGTCAATAAACCAATTGCTTAGGGAAAAAATAATTAAATATATGTTGAATGAAGGATTTTTTCAATAGGGAGTTTCATTATGAAATTATCAAACGAATTAGCTTACAAGACGACAACAGAATTAGCAGGACTCATTAGGCGACGGGAACTTTCGCCGGTTGAGATTGTCGATGCTTTTATAGAGAGGATTGAAGAGCGAAATGAAAGTTTAAATGCCTTTATTTACTTTGGCTACGAAGATGCTCGAAAACAAGCTAAAAATGCTGAGCGCGCTTTGATGGCTGGAGAAGCATTGGGAATTTTGCATGGGGTACCAAGTGCTCTAAAAGATCTGTTCGACTATAAACCAGGATGGATAAGCACATTTGGTGGCATTCGGGCACTTAAAGATTTTAGGGCAGATAAATACTGTACCTTTGCAGAGCGTATCGAAAACGCTGGCGCTATTTTTCTAGGTAAGACCAACAGCCCTACTATGGGTTTTCGAGGTACATGCGATAATTACCTTTTTGGACCTTCTCACAATCCATTTAACCTCGCAAAAAACACCGGCGGTTCGTCCGGCGGCAGTGCGGCAGCTGTTGCCGATGGATTGGTCCCTTTTGCAGAAGGTTCGGAGATGGTGGAGGTTCCATACGTATACCCGCATCCTGGTGTGGCATATATGGCTTTAAAGCTTCTTTTGGGCGGGTTCCATACGTGATTAGACCAAATGCCTTTGGGGCCGATATGCCCTTTCTGGCTAAAGGGCCCCTCACAAGAAATGTGGAAGATGCGGCACTGGTTTTAACTGCCTTGGCTGGTTATCATTATGCTGATCCTTATAGCCTGGATGAAAAGATTGATTTTATGGCAGCTACGCGTCGCTCAATCAATGGTTTTCGAATAGGCTACAGCCCAAATTTTGATGTCTTTCCCGTTGATAAACGGGTTTCAAATGTTGTGGATAAAGCTGTAAGGGCCTTTGAGGAAGCCGGCGCTCATGTTGAAGAGGTCACTGTTGGTATTGAACGTTCCCAACAGGAGTTAAGCGATATGTGGTGTCGGCTTTTTTGGCCCACCACCATTGGTACTTTTGAGAATTTAAAAAAGAAAGGTTTTGATCTGATTAAGGATCACCGCGATAACTTCCCTCCACAGTATCTGGAATGGGTGGAAAAAGCTTATAGGATGTCAGTTGTAAATGTTATTCATGACCAAGAGATGCGATCAGAAGTTTATGATGCCCTTCAAGGATTTTTTAATAATTATGATCTGCTAATAACGCCAACTCTAGCCTGTCCTCCAGTAGACAATAGGGATGATGGTAATACCATGGGACCAACTGAAATCAATGGAGAAAAAGTGGATCCACTGATTGGTTGGTGTCTTACCTATCTTATCAACCTTTCCGGCCACCCGGCAGCTTCTATTCCAGCAGGCCTCACCGCAGATAAATTACCAATTGGTATGCAGATAATCGGGCGACGCTACGCAGATACTGATGTTCTGGCCGCCAGCGCTACCTTAGAACGTCTTAGACCTTGGCAAGATAATTATATGCTCTGCGCAACCAGACCGGTTTAGAACTTCAATCATAAAGGAATTTTTATTGGAAAATATAAGGGCTGACAAAACTTTCAATTTTTCGGCTATTAAGGAATTCTTTCATCGGAGGTATTAAAAAAATGATTGTCGATTTTCATAGTCACTTAGGTTTAAAGGACAACGGGGAATTGGTGACGCCTCAGGAATTTATTCACGCAATGGATGCTGGCGGTATTGATATGACTGTGGTCCTTGGGATAGATCAAGTTGATGGTGGGACAAAGCCAACCTGGAGTGATTTGGCAAAGGGACTTACAACGAAAAAAGGATGGTTGCCACAAGATTCTGCAATTGGTGCTGCAGCAAATTTAAGCGATGTAGAGGTGGCATCATTTTGCAAATTTAACTCGGAGCGTCTAATAGGGTTTGCATCCGTCCACCCTGACAGGTACAGACCAGACTTGAAAGTAGAATATGCCCTTTCTAACCTTGGCCTTAAAGGAGTGAAACTGTATCCTCATTCAGGTTTTTATCCAAATGATCGAAGGTTAGACCGGGTATATGAGAAATGTATCGAATTTAATGTGCCGGTTATGATTCATACAGGTATTAAGGCTCAAAGATGGCAATGGATTAAATACAATAATCCAATCTATGTGGATGATGTAGCAACCAATTTTCCTGAGCTAGATATCATTATCTGCCATGGGGGATTCCCCTGGTGTGATGAATTCTTGACGGTAGCTTATTCGAACCCAAACATCTGGGTGGACATTACGTTTATGGACTATATTGAGAAAGTGTTTAAGCGTCCTGGTTTAGTCGAGAATTCAATGAGAGCACTCGTAAATCTTGTAGGAGCTGATCGAATTCTCTGGGGAACGGAAGGACCAGAAATGTATCTGCCGCTTTTTGGGCATCATGATTTTAAATATTATCAAAAGTCACAAGATTTTCTAGTAAACAGATTCGACTTCCTAAAATCTCGGGACAAACAAAATATTTTAGGAGGGAATGCCATCCGCCTTCTGAGGCTCAATGTGTGTTAACAGGAACATGAAGCAAGATTTCGTCTCGTTCGCACGAATGCAATAATAGGTTGAGGGATAAACTATATAAAAGTTTAACATATGGTTACGTAGATGCAATCTATTAAATGCAAACTTCTTATTGATCGAACTTACAAATCTGTATTTAGCGAAATTAACAATAAAATATTTTATAAACTTCTGATTGCCTAACGAAATGTGAAAAATAGCTGAATGATAGGTTTCGGCTATAAACCTGCAATATAGAATTCTCCAATTTGTTTTATGTTTCATCAACTAATACAATTCTATTAAAATCCTTAAATTCAGTAATGTGTGATCTTCTGCTATAAGGCCGCAGTTGATATAAAATTAAAAAAGGTGCGTTCTATTGTTTCTATTCCGCACCTCTTTTATTTTCCAGATATCCCAAGATATTGTGGTTTGAAGTACTTATCTAAAAGTGGGGATATCTCCAACATATCGGCAAAATCAGACCGGTTTGAAAAGTTGTGATAAGTCTGGCTTCTAACAATAGCTTTTGTCATCTTTTAGGTCATAACAATGACAGCGCAGAATATTCTTTCCGGCCTCGTACAGAACATCCAACCGTTTCAGCATCTAATTGCTTTTTTCAGGCATCCATCCCAGCCTCACTTAATCCTTTAATAACCGCCTCGGCTATTTTGCTGACATCCGTTGGCATGTTTTTTTGAGGCGTTGCCAAGTCGCGTATGATCTCTCCTTGACGCTGGCAGGCAACTTCTCCATAATTTAGAAGGGTTGTCAGAACCTTTTCATGTCCGAGGTTCTGGCTCCATGCCTTGAAGTGTTCAGGAGTCTTGCAGACTTTCTCGCCGAGTTGGACAAGGGTGTTTCTAAAGCTGTGCGGATTAAAATATGGTAGGCCAGCAGTGGTGAAAGCATCACGAAATATCTTGCGAATGGGAGAGGCCGTGCTCCAGTGCGCCCGTTTCAGTCCTGCGGCTTCAAACTG
>SDBT01004886.1_pt1 | contig 22650 bp, 18 predicted proteins | sample 2277101 | NCBI WGS metagenome assembly SDBT01 (sample SAMN10404973, study PRJNA504765) | marine sediment metagenome | isolation source: marine sediment core GS10_PC15, 103 cmbsf | place: Arctic Ocean: Southern Knipovich Ridge | collected 2010 | reverse complement strand
GGATTTCGCAGGGCGAACACTTGTTATACGCCACATCTGGGCATTTGATAGAGCTAACCCCCAGATGTGGGAGTGTCATTGGCTGAGATTCGTGACTACCCTGCGAAATCCCAAAGAGCCATACTCCACAAACGCCTTGACAACCATCCGCTTCTGTGGATGCTGTCCGGGACAGGCATAGATACCTGGTGGTTTGGCAGACATTGGGTGCAATAGATGTCGCTCTAATGACAACTTATTCTACCGACAAAGGCAAACTCATCGAAAGGTGGGGACGCAAAGCCACGGGTTTACGTTAGCAGACAGCAGACCGCTACTAGCGAGAAGCCATTTGCTGATAGGACAGCCGGGTTACCGAAGATAGAGCATTTCGAAGCGTGCTGTCCGAACCAATCCCCGTGGCGGCACGCTTTTTTTCTGCCAAGCCTTCACAGAGGAGAAAATGTCCATGGATAGTTTACCTCGTGCCCTGGTTGCCTGGCAGGCACGGTGGTGGAGAGCGAGGAAACGCCTCCGTAGTGTCTGGTTGCCCCTCATATCGCTGTTCATCCTCTTGGCGCTTCTGGCTATCGCGCCCTGCCAGGCTAGCCTGCAGACCTACCAGTTCGTGAAGCAGTCCAGTTCCGCCCTCGCCATCACCGACGACGGGAGTCGGCTGCTGGTGGTCAACCCCGACTCCAACAGCGTCTCGGTGATGGACCCGCTGGCCGGGGAGAAACTGGCCGAACTGGCCGTCGGCGACGCCCCCCGGATGGTGCCCTGGAGGGCAGCGCCCGGGCCTACGTTGCCAACCGCGGCTCCAACACCGTGTCGGTGATTGACCTGATCCAACTGACCACCGTCGCCACCATCGAGGTTGAGCATCAGCCGTACGGCGTCGTCGTGGCACCGGGGGGCGCCTTTGCCTTCGTCACCAACTCCGGGTCAGACAGCATCTCGGTCATCGAGACAGCCACCCTCCAGGTCGTCGCCACTATCCCGATGCGCGACCGCCCGGCCGGCCTGGCCGTCACCGCCGACCGGCTCTACGTCACCCACCTTCTGACCGGCCTGGTGAGCGTGATTGACGTGACCGGCCTGCCGGATACTGCCCCCTACTGTGGCCCGCTGGACTTCGATTCCGATGGACAGGTGAGCGTGGCCGACATCATGCAAGTGCCAGCAGGTGGGGTTGTAAATGTGGCGACGATTGCTACGACCCCCGCTTCGACATTGATGACGACTGCAACGTTAACGTCGTGGACATCATGATGGTGGCGACACGCTGGGCCCGGCGTGTTCGGTGATCTCGACCGGTTCTTCGAGCAACCTGGCTCAGAGCATCGTCCTGGACACGACGGAGACCCATGCCTACCTGCCGCACATCAAGTCCAATTCCTCCAACCCCACCCCCCTCTTCGACACCAGCATCTTCCCTGTGGTATCGGTGATAGACCTGACGACCAACCAGCATCTCCCCTCACAGCGCATCAGCCTGGACACAGTGGACATCCCCGTTAACATGCCCTTCGATGCCGCCTTCACCCCCGACGGCGCGGAGCTCTGGGTGCTGAACGCCGGCAGCAACGACGTCTCTGTCATTGACACTGCGCTGCGCATTGGGGTGGCTCACGTCGTGGTCGGCGCCAACCCGCGCGGCATCGTCTTCTCACCAGAGGGCGGGACGGCGTACGTCAACAACACCCTCGACTGCACTGTCTCCGTCATTGACACGGCGACGGCGGAGGTGACGGATGTTCTCACTTCTACCCAAATCTACCTGCCCCCCGTTTTGCTGCACGGCAAGCAACTGTTCCACTCCAGCGCGCGGGCGGCCATCCGCCGCGATTAGTGGATCAGTTGCGCCTCCTGCCATTTCGAGGGCGAGAGCGATGGCCGCACCTGGAACTTTCCCAACCTCGGGCCTCGCAACACCACCAGCCTCCTGGGGGTGATCCAGACCTATCTCATCAACTGGCAGGCCGACATGGACGAGACCCAGGACCAGGAGCACTTCATTCGCGGCCTCCAGGCCGGCAGCGGGCTGATCACCGAGGGCGATCCGTACCCTGGCCGTGGCATGTTCAACGTGGGGCAGTCGCTGGAGCTGGACTCTCTGGCTACATTTGTGGACTCGATACCCATGCCGCGCAATCCAGACATCCCGCTGGGAGGCCCGATTCCACCGGAAGTGGAGCGCGGCCTGCTGGTCTTCGAGTCGCCAGCCACCCAGTGCGCCGTCTGCCACCCGGCCCCGTTCTACACCGACCGGCAGAAACACGACGTCGGCACGGCGAACGTCGAGGCAACACTGGTCTTCCGCCGGGCCTTCAAGGAGCTTATGGAGGCCAAGAGGTGGGACGACACGCCGGACATCACGATGGAACAGGAGACAGATTCTGTCGTGATACCGTAACGGGAACAGTAGCCACAAGTGAAACGTCAAACGTAAAACGTGGCCATCACGCACTATGGGTAGACGCAAGCTTGACGTGACTTGCGTTTACTGCTATAATCGAGAAGGATCCAGATCGTGGGTCATGGTACCCACCCTAGATGCCATACACAAGCACCCACGCGTTGACGGCTGGCTTTTTGGTAGGCTAGGACAAGCAAGGGGCATCATGGATTACTCAAAGAAGAAGGCTCAGTTGATCGAAGAGATAGAAGCTTTGCGGGAGAAGATAGCGGTGTTAGAGGACGCTCAAGCCGAGCGCGAGCGGGCGGAGGAGGCGCTGCGGGAGCGCACGGCCCAGTTGGAGGCGCTGCGCCAGGTGGGGCTGGAGATCACTACCGAGTTGGACCTGGACACTCTTCTGCACTCCATCGTCTCGCGGGCCATGGGACTGGTGGGGGGAACTGCGGGTGGTCTCTACATGTACCGGCCAGACCTGGACGTGCTGGTGTGGGTAGTGGCCGCAGGTCCCCACCTGGCACCTGCAGGGACTACCCTCCACCGGGGTGAGGAGCTCTCCGGCAAGGTCTGGGAGACTGGCGAGCCGATCATCGTGGACGACTATCAGCAATGGGAGGGACAGGAAACCATCTACGTGGGCTATCCCTTCAGGGCCATCGTGGCGGTGCCAGTTCACTGGGGCGGAAAGTTCCTGGGGGTGTTGAACGTGTTTGCGGACATCCCGCACACCTTCTCCCCTGCCGACGCCGAACTGTTGAGCCTGTTCGCTACCCAGGCGGCCATTGCCATCGGCAACGCTAGCTTCTTCGAGGGTGAGCAAGAGGAGCGGGAACTGGCCGAGGCGCTGGGGGAGGCGGCTGCCGTCATAAGCAGCACCCTGGACCCAGACCAGGTGCTGGACCGAATCCTGGAACAGGTCAGCCGCGTCGTTTCCAACGATGCCACCAACATCATGCTCATCGAAGGCGACCAGGCACGCATCGTCCGTTGGCGCGGCTACCAGCGCTTCGGCACCGAGGAGTACATCTCGACAGTCGTCTTTCGCATCCCAGAGGTGCCCAGCTTTCAGCAAATACTGGACAGTGGGGGGCCGATGGTCATTCCTGACACCACCGCCTATCCCGGCTGGGTCCGCATGCCGGTGACGGAGTGGTTGCGCTCGTATGCGGCTGCGCCCATTATCGTGCGCGGTGAGGTGATCGGTTTTCTCAACGTGGACAGCGCCACTCCCGGCTTCTTCACCCAGGCCGACGTCGAGACCCTGCGCGCCTTCGCCCATCATGCCGCTACCGCTATCGAGAACGCGCGGCTGTACGAGGCGGCGCAGCAAGAAATCGCTGAGCGCAAGCAGATGGAGGATAAGCTGTTGGGTGCTGCCAGGCAATGGCGGACCACCTTCGATGGCATCAGGGATGCTGTTTGCTTGTCGAACCTGGAAGGAAACGTCCTGCGATGCAACATGGCCATGAAGAACCTCCTGGGGAAGCCGTTCAATGAGATCATTGGCCGCCCTTGTTGGGAACTTGTGCACGGCACATCAGAACCCATCGAGGGGTGCCCCCGCGGGCGCATGAGGGAGACTCGCCGCAGAGAAACCTTGGTTTTACCAATGGGCGACCGATGGTGGGACATTTCAGTAGATCCAGTGCTGGACGAGGATGGCGATCTCGTTGGGGCTGTTCACATAATTGCCGACATCACCGAGCGCAAGCGGGCGGAGGAAACCATCAAGCAAATGGCATATCACGATGACCTAACCGGCCTGCCCAACCGACTGCTGTTCAATGACCGCCTCAACCTGGCGATGGCTCACGCGCAGCGCAACCAGCAAAAGCTGGCCGTGATGTTGCTCGACCTGGATCACTTCAAGGACGTTAACGATATGCTGGGGCACAGCGTGGGAGACCAACTGCTGCAAGTCGTTAGCGAGCGACTGACCAACCTCTTGCGGAAGGGCGACACCGCCGCCCGCATGGGGGGTGACGAGTTCATGCTGTTGTTGCCAGAAATCGCCGGAGGGGAAGACGCGGCCAGCATTGCCCAAAAGATCCTGAAAGCCTTTCGAAAGCCGTTTGTCCTCGATGGCCACGAGCTCCACATCACCACCAGCATTGGGATTGCCTTATACCCCGAGGATGGTGAAGATTCTGATACCCTGATGAAGGATGCCGACATCGCCATGTACCGCGCCAAGGACGAGGGGCGGGATACCTACCAATGCTATACTCTGCCGGAATAGGGTAGCAAGCAGCCAACTGATGGCCGCTTGCCAGCGGCTAATTGAGGCCCTGTACCTGTCCGGTCCAGGACAGGTGCACTCGCCTGAAAACGGGGAGAAATTGAGTTGGCCAGAGAACTTACAGACGCTGGGAGCAGGTCGAACTTGTTCCCTACTCTGCATAAAGAGAAACGAGTCAACAAGGCTCCTTGAACCTCGTTGACGTGCCAACGGGGTTGGCCTTACTCATTGACTCGTTACTCCCATGGTCGGGGCGGGCGGATTTGAACCGCCGACCTCACGGACCCGAACCGTGCGCGCTATCCGGACTGCGCTACGCCCCGCCTGTGGTTATATTATAGTCTTTTTTACCAGATTGACAAGTAGAGGTTAAGCGTCCGGCGAAGCTTCGCCTCAAACTGACAAGGCAGATAGGACGCAGATTTCCGCAGATATTCGCAGATAGAAAGAAAAATCGGCGTAGATCAGCGTTTATCTGCGTCCAGAATCTTGACTCGTTTGTAAAGAATTTGCGTCTTCAAGGAGTTCAGACCTCCGAGGTTTTGGCCGCAGATTTGACCGCGTTGGCATACCAGCGATGTCCTGCAATCCAGAATCTGGTCTCTCGTGTAGAAACCTCGGAGGGCTTTCTGTTTGCGTAGAGGTTATTATGCCTATTCCCGCTCTCGGCCTGCTCTTCTTAGCCGCCCTCCTGCACGCATCCTATCACCTGTTCTACAAACGAAGCCTGGACAAGCAGGTTTTCGTCTGGTGCCTGCTGCTGGTGACTGTGGTGGCCTATTTCCCTCTCTTCGTGACCAGACCGCTAAACCTTCCTCCCCTGGGCTGGGCCTTCGTGCTGGTCAGCGGCTTGGCCGAAGTCGCCTATTTTGCATCCATGGGCCAGGCGTATCAAACGGGAGACCTGTCGGTGGCCTATCCGCTGGCCAGAGGCTCGGCGCCGCTCTTCATCACCCTCTGGGCTACGCTGTTCCTCAAAGAGCGGTTGACGACCTGGGGGCTAATGGGCATCCTCTTGATAGCGGGCGGGCTCTATCTCATCAATGCTCGCTCGCGGGAGGATCTATGGAAACCCTTGCGTCAACTGGGGAACCCCGTATCTCGTTGGGCTCTTTTGACCGGCCTCTGCATCTCTGTCTATTCGACCATTGACAAGGTGGGGATAAAGTACGTGTCGCCCTTCACCTACATCTATCTCGTCCTCGTGGTGACTTTTCTCGCTTTTACCCTTTACATACTGGCCAACGGCAAGAAGGCCAGCATCGCCGCTGAATGGCGCGCCAACAAAGTGGGCATCCTGGTCGCGGGAGTAGCTGACCTCCTGATCTATTACCTGGTGCTGCAGGCCATGCAACTCAGCTACGTGAGCTACGTAGGCTCAGTGCGAGAGATGAGCGTGGTGTTCGGTGCGTTCCTGGGGGGCGCCTTGCTGGGGGAGGGTTATGGACGGCTCAGGGTCTTCGCCTCGCTGCTGGTCTTTCTGGGCATCCTCCTGATCGGAGTGGGGGGATAGGTGGGAGCGTCTTTTCCCATTTGTTCAAGCCTGTAGTATAATATGCCGGTAAAATCGACAAACGAGGAGGTTTGCCATGGATCTGAAACTGACCGAAGAGCACAAGATGATCCGCAAGATGGTCCGGCAGTTCGCCGAGAAGGAAGTAGCTCCCATCGCGGCGGAGATAGACGAAAAGGGGAAGGTGCCCTTCGAGAACATCAAGAAGATGGGAGAACTGGGACTCCTGGGTCTGACTGTGTCTGAAGAGTACGGTGGCGCTGGCATGGATACAGTGAGCTACTGTATAGCTGTCGAGGAGATCTCTAAGGCTTGCGCAGCTACAGCGATAGCGATGGCCGTGCATAACTCCCTCGTCTGCCACGGGATTGAGAAGTTTGGGACAGAGGATCAGAAGCAGCGGTTTCTGGTACCGCTGGCCGCGGGCAAGCTCGTTGGCGCCTTTGCCCTGACAGAGCCCGAGGCTGGCAGCGACGCGGCGGCCCAAAAAACAACTATGGTGTTGGATGGCGATGAGTACATTGTCAACGGCACCAAAAACTTGATCAGCAACGGTGGTTTCGCCGACGTCATCGTCCTCTTTGGCATGACGGACAAGAGCCAGGGGCACCGGGGCATCAGCACGCTTCTGGTCGAGAAGGGCACGCCTGGGTTCTCAACGGGCCCGGAGGAGGACAAATTGGGCATCCGCGCCTCTAGCACCTGTGAGCTGATATTCGAGGATTGTCGAGTGCCTGTGGCCAACCGGCTGGGGGCGGAGGGCCAGGGCTTCAAGGTGGCTATGGCCTCCCTCGATGCTGGGCGCATCAGCGTTGCCGCGCAGGCGCTGGGCATCGCCGTGGCGGCCTATCAGGCTGCGCTGGAATACGCCAAGACGCGGGTGCAGTTTGGCCAGCCCATCGCCAAATTCCAGGGCATCCAGTGGATGCTGGCCGATATGGCCACTCGCATTGAGGCGTCACGGCTCTTGCTCTACAACGCCGCCTTGGCGAAGGACAGGGCGAAGGAAACCGGAGGGCGCTATACCAAGGAAGCAGCTATGGCCAAGCTCTATGCCTCGGAGACGGCCAGTTGGGTAACCGACCTGGCGATCCAGATCCATGGCGGTTACGGCTACATGAAGGAATATCCCGTGGAGCGCTACTACCGCGATGCGCGAATCACTCGCCTCTACGAGGGCACCAGCGAGATCCAGCGCATCGTGATCGCCGACCAGATTTTGCGGTAGATCACCTGATTCTCTCTGCGGGAAGGCGAACGCTCACTTGGTAAAGCAAAATGAATGATCCTTTGTCAAAAGTACCCCTGGCCAATAGACTGCTGTATTGGCTCGCCAAATTCCTGTTCAAAATTGCCGGATGGCGTGCCGAAGGCGACTTGCCCGATATTCCAAAATACGTCATCATTGCAACCCATACATCGAATTGGGATCTCATCGTTGGGCTGACCGGCTGGTCCATCTTGTCCTACGGCTTCTCCACGACCATGCTCTCGTGGATGGGTAAAGCGGAAATGTTTCGCGGGCCGTTGAGCTCATTCTTGAAATGGATTGGAGGAGTGCCAATCAAGCGGAGGTCTCAGCACAACGCGGTGGAACAGTCAATTCAAGCCTTTCGCAGCCGCGAAAAGCTGGTGATGGCGATTGCCCCCGAGGGCACCCGCAAGAAAGCGACGCATTGGAAGACAGGTTTCTACTATATCGCTCAAGGGGCCCGGGTGCCTATTGTGTTTGGCTTTTTCGATTACAAGCGCAAAGTTATGGGAATCGGGCCTGCCATCATTCCGTCCGGGGATATTCAGGCCGACATGGAGATCATTCGGGATTTTTACAGCAAGGTCCACGCCAGGTGTCCCGACCGGGTCGGAGACATAACACTGAGGCAAAGTTAGCACGAAAAGTGCTGGGGAGGTTACATGATCGACGATCCTAACATTGAGAGGCTAAGAGAACTCAGAGAGGAAGCCAGGCTGGGGGGCGGCCAAAAGCGCATTGATCGCCAGCACGCCAAGGGCAAGCTCACCGCCCGGGAGAGGCTCGATTTGCTGCTGGACGAGGGCAGCTTTCAGGAGCTCGACATGTTCGTCACCCATCGCAGCACCGACTTTGGGATGGAGAAGAGTAGGCCGCTGGGGGACAGCGTGGTCACAGGCTGGGGGACCATTGACGGACGATTGATCTACGTCTTCGCCCAGGATTTCACGGTGTTCGGCGGCTCGGTGAGCAAGGTGCACGGCGAGAAGATCTGCAAGGTGATGGACCTGGCAATGCAGAACGGCGCGCCCCTCGTCGGGATCAACGATTCCGGTGGAGCGCGCATCCAGGAGGGAGTGGATTCCCTGTGGGCCTACGGGGAGATCTTCACCCGCAACACCCTGGCCTCAGGCGTCATCCCCCAGATCTCGGTCATCATGGGGCCGTGCGCCGGGGGCGCGGTCTATTCCCCGGCCATCACGGACTTCATCTTCATGGTGCAGGAGACCAGCCACATGTTCATCACCGGGCCGCAAGTCATTCGGGCGGTGACCGGCGAGGAGGTGACTCAAGAGGCCCTGGGTGGGGCCGCCGCTCACAACGTCAAGAGCGGGGTGGCTCATTTCATGGGCGCCGACGAGCCGCAGACGCTGGGCATGGTGCGGCGACTGCTCTCGTTTCTGCCGCCGAACAACATGGAGGATCCCCCGTGTCTGGAGCACGCCGACGATCCAGGCCGTGTGGACGAGAGGTTGGACACCCTCGTGCCCGACGATCCCCGCCAGCCCTATGACATGAAGGAGATCATCCGGCGAGTGGTGGACGACGGCGACTTCATGGAGGTGCACCAACACTACGCACCTAACCTCATCATCGGCTTCGCTCGGATGGACGGCCGTCCCGTGGGCGTCGTCGCTCAGCAGCCCAAGATGCTGGCCGGCGTGATTGACATTAATGCCGCTGACAAGGGGGCGCGGTTCATACGCTTCTGCGACTGCTTCAACGTCCCGCTGGTCACTTTCTGTGATACCCCAGGCTTCATGCCTGGCGTAGCCCAGGAGCACGGGGGCATCATCCGCCACGGGGCCAAGATGCTCTACGCCTACGCCGAGGCCACCGTGCCGAAGGTGGCCGTCATCACCCGCAAGGCCTACGGCGGCGCCTACATCGTGATGAGCTCCAAGCATCTGCGCGGGGACATCAACTATGCCTGGCCCGGCGCCGAAATCGCGGTGATGGGACCTGATGGGGCAGTGAACATCATTGGCCGCAAGGAGATCAAAGCAGCCGATGATCCGGAGGCCAAACAGGCGGAACTGCTGGAGGATTACAAAGATAAGTTCGCCAATCCCTACGCGGCTGCCTCCAAGGGCTACATTGACGATGTCATCGAACCCCGCGAGACCCGCCCCCGCGTCATCAGCGCCCTGGAGATGCTGCAGAACAAGCGGGATACGAATCCGCCGAAGAAGCACGGGAACATACCGTTGTAGGGCTGGAAGTTGGATACTGGATATTGGAATATCCAATATCCAACCTCTAATCTCTATTGAGGGGAGAAAGCAGATGACCGCGACAATGCAAGGCGTATACATAACAGTGTGGGGGATGGTGATCCTCTTCGCGGCTTTGCTGATCCTCATGCTGGCAGCGATGGGGCTGGAAAGGCTGTTCAGGCCCAGGGGGATTGCGGAGGAGACGTCTCCGGAAAGGGACAAAGAGTTAGTGGCCGCCATCGCGGTGGCCATCGCTCAAAAGCTTAAAGCTCGAAACTCAAAGCTCCAATCTCCAACTACAGAGCGGGGGGCGAGTGCCTGGAAGATTCTGGGGCGGTACAGGCAGTTGATGAGTTTGCGAGAAGTAAGGGGGCGTCGTCAATGAAAAAACTCAAGATAAGCGTCAACGGCAATTGGTATGAGATAGAGATAAAAGACCTGGACGAGTCGCCCATCTCGGTGCTGGTTGACGGGGAGCTCTATGAGGTGGAGTTGGCTGAGACTCCAGATACCCAAGCCGTGGAAACAGGTAGAGAGGAGCCAGGGGTCTTTGTTTCGGAATCCGCGGCAGAGGTCAGCAGGCTAATGGCTGCGGCGGGGGAGGTGATAGCTCCCATGCCCGGCAAGATTCTGGCCGTGAACGTGGAGGTGGGCGATCGGGTGCAATACAAGGACGTGCTCTGTACTCTTGAGGCCATGAAGATGGAGAACGAGATCATGGCCATTGCTGGGGGCTTCGTTAAAGAGGTTAGGGTAGCCGACGGACAGGATGTCTTGTACGGCGACGTTTTGCTCGTCATAGGATGAGGTGAGTGAGATGGACTGGACAGGATTGTCGCGACTTCTGAGCGGTTTCCTCAATCTGACCCTGGGCCACGTGGTCATGATGATAGTGGGTGGCATCCTCATCTATCTGGCCGTCGCCAAGAAGTATGAGCCGACCCTGCTGCTGCCCATCGGCCTGGGGGCGATCATGGCCAACATCCCGGCCACCGGGATGACCGAAGAGGGCGGGCTTTTCGCCGTGCTCTACGAGATGGGCATCGCCAACGAGCTCTTCCCCCTGCTGATCTTCATCGGCATCGGAGCGATGACTGATTTCGGGCCCCTCCTGGGGAACCCCGTCACCGTTCTCCTGGGAGCGGCGGCGCAGTTCGGCATCTTCGGCACCCTATTGGTGGCCACGCTGATGGGCTTCGACATCAAAGAGGCGGCTTCCATCGGCATCATCGGCTCGGCCGATGGCCCTACTTCTATTTACGTGTCTGCCAGGCTGGCCCCTCAACTTCTGGGTCCCATCGCTGTGGCCGCTTATTCCTACATGGCGTTGGTGCCCATCATCCAGCCGCCGATCATGAAGCTTTTGACCACCAGGGAGGAGAGGCTCATCAAGATGCCCTATGCCTCTCGACCCGTCTCCAGAGCCACCCGCGTCCTCTTCCCCATCGTCACCACCCTTATCTGCGGGCTGCTGGTACCCATGGCCACCCCCCTCATCGGGATGCTGATGTTCGGAAACCTGATGCGAGAGTCCGGAGTGGTGGACAGGCTGTCCAAGGGGGCGGAGAACGAGTTGGTGAACATCGTCACCATCTTGCTGGGGATAACCATTGGCTCGACCATGACGGCGGAGAGCTTCCTCAACGTGAGAACGATCATGATCGTGGTCATGGGGCTATTGGCCTTCAGCCTGGATACCGCCGCCGGCTTGGTGTTGGGCAAAATCATGTGCGTCCTATCCGGGAGGAAGATCAATCCCTTGATCGGCGCCTCTGGGATCTCAGCCTTCCCCATGTCGGCTCGGGTGGTGCAAAAGGTGGGCAACGAGGAGGATTTCACCAACTTCCTGTTGATGCACGCCATGGGCTCGAACACCGCTGGGCAGATCGCTTCCGTGATGGCCGGCGGACTGGTGCTGGCGTTGTTGGGGGGATAAGGGCTAGAAGCTCAAAATCCAAAGACCAAGCGAGGAGGTTTAGATGAAGCTGCAAATCGGAGTTATCTTTACCCCAGGCCCAGTTGGCTCGATAGCGCGGATGCTGGGGCTGCGGTTCAGCCATGCCTTTATCAGGTACGAGAAGCCCGAAGGCTGGTGGCTGATGGATTCCGGGCTATGGCGCATTAAAGATCGCCCAAGCACTGGGCTCGAGAGGGCTACAGACTACGTGATCCTGGAAACCAGGGAGCCGCTGGATCCTGAAACCGCTCAGAGGATTATTGACTATGCGCGGGGCAACGTCGGCAAGCTCTATAATTTCTGGGGGCTTATACGCCTGGGTTGGAGGCTTCTACGCGAGCGCTTTGGGGTGCAGGCCCTGGCTTATCCATCTTACATCTGCACCGACTTCGTGGTTGACAGTTTTCACTACGGGGGCATTGACATAGTGCCGCCGGGCCAGCTCCTGGTGCTTCCCGATGAGATCGCCGCCAGCGACAAGCTGGTGGAGGTGATGGCGGAAGCTTAGTGACTGACGAGTGCAAGCATCGCCCTGGGCTGAACCTCAGGGCTGAAAGAACGAAGCCCTACGGGCTAGGATTCAGCCCCGCAGGGGCTTTGTTCTCTCAGCGCGGGGATTTATTCCCGCGCAGCCGGAACAAGTTCCAATGAACAACTTCTTCCGAAAACGCGTACACCTGGCCTTGCTGCTCGTTGTCCTCCTGGTCGCGCTTTTCCTGCGGGTCTACGGGCTGGGCGACATTCCCCCCGGCCTGCACTACGACGAGGCCGCCAACGCCATCCTGGCCGCCGACGTCGCCAGAGGCGGGGCTCGCCCCCTGTTCATCGAAGCCTACACCGGCAAGGAAGTGCTCTTTTTCTACCTGGCTGGTGCCTCCATGCGCCTCCTCGGTGTTTCCGTCTTCTCCCTGCGCCTGACTTCAGCCCTGATCGGCACGCTCACTGTGCTCATCACCTACCGGCTGGCCAGGGAGATGTTCGCCCATCAGGGAGCCGAAGCCTCGCGCTGGCTAGCTCTCTTTAGCGCGGCCCTGCTGGCTACTTCGTACTGGCACGTCACCCTGAGCCGGTACGGTTTTCGGGCCATAAGCCAACCCTTCCTGCAAGCCTTGACCTTGTGGTTTCTGTGGCGAGGGTTGCGGCGAGGAAGCAGAAGCTGGCTGGCCCTGGGCGGATTGTTCTGTGGGGCGACCGCTTACACCTACCTGGCCAGCAGGGTTTTCCCCGTGATTCTGCTGCTCACTTTCCTAGCCCTCCTCATCTTTGAGAGAAGCAACCCTTCGACAAGCTCAGGACACCGCCTCAAACGGCGGCTCTCCCAAATCGCCATTTTCGCTGTTCCTGCTGCAATCGTCTTTGCCCCCCTGGGTTTCTACTTCCTGACCCATCCCCAGGCCTTCTCAGTGCGCGTCGGCCAGGTGTCGCTCTTCAATCCAGAGTTGAACCAGGGGGACGTGCTGGGCACCTTCTGGCGTGCGGCACGTCTGGCCTTCGGTATGATCAGCTTGCGGGGCGAACCTCTGTGGCGCTTCAACATCCCAGGCAAGCCCGTTTTCAGTTGGCCCCTGTCGGTTTTCCTCCTGCTTGGTGTGGCTCTTAGCCTGATCAAACTGCTGCGCAGCCGAAATGCATTGGAGCAAACATTCCACTTCCTTATGCTAATCTGGCTGCCCATAATGCTCCTCCCCAGCATACTGGCTGTCAAAGAAGTGCCCAGCGCGCTGCGTTCCGTCGGCCTTATTCCCTTGCTCTTCCTGTTGCCTGCTCAGGGCTTGTGGATAGCTACTCGCTGGTTAGCGGAGGTGATCCCAGCCACAGTCTCAAAAGCTGTCCTGCCCGTTGCCGCTCTGATACTCCTGCTCAGCCTCAGCGGCGTCGCTACCTTCCGGGACTACTTTGTCCTCTGGGCCAAGGCTGCGCCGGTCTACTACGATAACGACGGCGACCTGGTTGACGCAGCCAGGTATCTTAACCAACTTGAGACCGCTGACGCCGCTTCGCTTACAAAAGAGATTTTTGTCTCATCCATACACTACCGCCATCCCACCCTGGCCTTCCTGGCCCGCTCTTATGATAGGATCAAATGGCTGGTAGGTCAGCAGACCGTGGTCTTCCCCACAGGGACGGATAAGAGCACTCTCTACATTTTCCCCCACTCGGCCAGGCCCGACGAAACCCTGCTGGAGGAGTTCTTCCCACCAGGCGCCCTGGTCGAGGAACCCCTGGGACCTGACGGCAAACCCGCCTTCACCGCCTATCTGTTTCAGCCAGAGCAACTGCCCGAAATCTCACCTCAAAACCCCACGTCAGTCAACCTGGGCAACACCCTGGAGTTCCTGGGCTATGATACGTTTCACGTTTCACGTTTCACGTTTTACTGGCACGTCCTGCGTCCCGCTGACCGCGACGACTACAGCGTCTTCGTCCACCTGCTCGATCAGTGGGGCTTCAGGTGGGGGGAGGAGGGCATCTTCGATTACCCTTCGGCTCAATGGAATCCAGGTGACATAATCATCAACCGGAAGGAGATTGACGTGGAGCCAGGGGCGCCGCCAGGGGAATACCAGATGCTGGTGGGCGTCTATTCGGCCTCCCTGGACAGCCGCCTGCCCAGGCTGGACGCAAAGGGCCAGGTCGTCGGCACCACCATCTCTTTGGGGCCTGTGATGGTGAGCAAGCCTCAAGAGCCGCCTGCGGTTGAATCGTTGGTCATCCAAAATCCGCAGCAAGAGGACTTGGGCGGCAAGGTCACCTTTCTGGGCTACGACAGGGATGGTGACACAGCCCGGTCGGGGGAGAGTGTCTACCTGGCCCTCTACTGGCAGGCCCAGCGGGACTTGGACGGGGATTACAACGTGGTCATCGGGCTACGAGGAGCAGCCGGCCCTTCGACAAGCCCTTCGTCAGGCTCAGGACGCAGCTCGGGACGCAGCGGCGTTTGGCCCCTGTGGGCCGACCGCCCGGTGCACGGCACCTATCCCACCACCAACTGGACTGCGGGCGAGGTCATCAAGGATCGGTACGGCTTGACCATTGGCGACGATGTGCCAGCCGGTGATTACGAGATAGAGCTGATGCTGCTCAATCGTGTCACTTATGAGCCACTGATCGCCAGTAACGGCCTCCCCACTATTTCTTTGGGGCATCTGAGGGTCGAAGCCTGGGAGCGCCAGTTCGCCGTCCCCGCCATCCAGCACCCCCTGGAGGTGAACCTGGGGAACGAGGTCGAGCTTTTGGGCTACGACCTGGACCGCACCTCAGCGAAGCCCGGCGACAGCCTGCATCTGACTCTCTACTGGCGAGCCTTGCCGTGCCCTGAGTCTGTCGAAGGGGGGTGCATGGACGCCAGCTACACTGTCTTCACCCACCTCCTCGACAGTGACAGCCGCACCTGGGGGCAGAAGGACAATGTCCCCCAGGCGGGCGGTTACCCCACCACCCTCTGGGTCGAAGGGGAGGTGGTGATCGATGAGTACGAGATCGTCGTCAAGCCCGACGCTCCGCCGGGGCAATACGTTATAGAGATCGGAATGTACCTTCCCCAGTCGGGCCAGCGCCTGCCGGTGTCGGACGAGTCGGGGCAGGTTCAGGGCGATAGGGTACTGCTGGGGGCGATAGAGATTCAGTAGCCTGTGACTCCTATTCTCTTGGGGCGGACATTGCGCTTGCGGGGACAATGGAGTAGAATAGGTACAACATTTCGGTAAGCAGAGGAGGAGACATGTCAAACCAAATAGATTTTAAGGCCGAAGCGGAGGCGCTGCGAGAGCAACTGGTTGCCTGGCGTCGTGACTTTCACATGCGCCCGGAGCTGGCTTTCCAGGAGCACCGTTCGGCAGGGTTGATCGCCGATCGGCTGCACGAATTGGGCTACCAGGTGCAGACGGGCGTCGCCACCACTGGCGTGGTCGCGTTGCTCGAAGGGCAGCAGCCAGGCCCGGTGGTGATGTTGCGCTTCGACATGGATGCGCTGCCCGTCACTGAGGAAAACGAAGCCGAGTACGTGTCGCAGAATCCAGGGGTGATGCACGCCTGCGGCCACGACGGCCACATGGCGATCGGACTGGGCGTCGCCACGCTGATGGCGCAGCATCAGGATGAGATGACCGGTACCCTGAAACTGGTCTTCCAGCCGGGCGAAGAGGGGATGGACGGGGCCAAGGTGATGGTGGACGAGGGTGTGCTGGAGAACCCTCGCCCCGACGTTGTCCTGGCTATCCACGTCTGGAACGAAAAGCCGGTTGGCACGGTGGGCGCCTCGCCGGGAGCGACAATGGCAGCCGCCGAGAAGTGGACCTGCACCGTGCGGGGGAAAGGGGGGCACGGCGCGCTGCCCCACCAGACGGTAGACCCCATCGTCGCCACGGCACAGATCATAGCTGCCCTACAGAGTGTCGTCAGTCGCAATGTCAGCCCGCTGGAGACGGCCGTGGTGACGGTGGGTACGGTGCACGGCGGTGACGCCTTCAACATCATCCCCACTCAAGTTGACCTGAGCGGCACCATCCGCACCTACAGTCCGCAAGTGAGAGAGATGGTGTTGCGGCGGGTGCGCGAGGTGGTCGAGGGCGTAGCGGCAGCGTGTGGCGCAGAGACTGACTTGGACATCGTCTCTTTGACTCCAGCGGTGATCAACGATGCCGGGGTTGCCGAGGTAGTACGTGCAGCGGCTGAGGCAGTGGTTGGGCCGGAGAACGTCTCTTCCGATGTGCGGACAATGGGCAGTGAGGACGCGGCCTTCTTCATGCAAGAGGTGCCGGGGTGCTATTTCTTCCTCGGATCGGCCAACGCCGAGCGTGAGTTGAACGCACCCCATCACAATCCACGCTTCGATTTTGACGAAGACGTACTGCCGCTGGGGGTAGCTGTCATGATGCAAACCCTGGCTCACTATCTGCACCTGTAGAGCCAGCGCGTGGGTCCACTTGGCCATGAAAGCGAACCGGAAGGCTATCTTTGTCGCCTGGTTGTACATCACCTTGAAGGTAGTAGTTCGACAATGTTAGGTTTCACCCCAGGTGTCATTGCGAGGCGCGCTGTTTGCGCCGAAGCAATCCCCTAGCATGCTTGGAGATTGCTTCGCTCCGCTCGCAATGACAAAGGTAACATTGTCCAGGTAGTCACAGATGATGATGGAAGTTGAATAGAGGTAATTTGACAGATTTTGTTGCTCGTGCAAAATTGCGAATCCGACAGATACGTGAGGTACGTAAGAATCGGGCGACCGACAGAAAAGCACTCCGTAAAGAGGTGCTCAAACTGGCGCTGCCGGCCACGGGCGAGCAACTGTTGAGTATGACGGTGAGCATCGTCGACACGATGCTGGTGGGCCATCTGGGCGCGTCAGCGCTGGCAGCGGTTAGTCTGGCCACACAGTGGACGTTCGTGGCTGTTACGCTCTTTGCCGCCATCTCCACCGGCTCAACAGCGCTGGTGGCGCGGTCAGTGGGGGGCGAAGACTGGGACACAGCCAACCGGACAGTGCGCCAGTCGGTGCTGGTGGGTGTGTGCATTGGCCTGGTGGCGACGGCGCTGGTTCTGCTGTTCGCCGAGCCGGCTATGGCGCTGATGGGTGCCGAGCCGGATGTGCTGGCACAGGGTGTGACCTATATGCGCGTCGCGTCGAGCGTCTTTGCGCTGTCGGCGGTGATGTTCGTGGGCAATGCCTGTCTGCGCGGTGCGGGCGACACGCGTACGACAATGATGGTCATGGCTGTCGTAAATGTGCTGAACATCGCCGTAGCCTGGACGGCGATCAACGGGCCATTCGGATTGCCCAAGCTGGGTGTGGCAGGATCGGCGCTAGGGGCTGCCGTGGGGCGCGCGGTGGGAGGACTGCTGGTAGTCGGCATCCTGCTCAAGGGGCGCTCTGGCCTGAAATTGGATTTGAGACATTGGCGACCAGACTTTGAGATCATCAGGCGAGTCCTGCGGGTCGGCTTGCCCACAGGAATTGAGCGGGTGATCATGCGCCTGGGCGTGATGGCTTTCGTGCGGGTGATCGCGAGTCTGGGCACGGTAGCCGTGGCAGCGCATACTGTGGCGATGCGCGCCGAGTCGCTCTCGTTTATGCCTGGCTTTGGTTTTGCTATAGCAGGTACGACGTTGGTCGGCCAGAGCCTGGGTGCTAGCGATCCCAGACGGGCCGAGCGGAGTGGCTACCTCACCTATCAAATGGCAGCCTCTTTGATGGCTGTGATGGGATTGGTCTTTGTCCTGTTTCCTCAGCCGCTCATCAGGCTGTTTACCGATGACCTGGCGGTCGTTCAGATGGCCGTGACGCCGTTGCGCATCGTCGGGTTTATCCAGCCATTGCTAGCGGCCTCAATGGTTTTCGCCGGCAACCTGCGTGGTGCAGGAGACACTCGCTTTCCCATGTACGTCACCAGCATAAGTGTCTGGAGCATCCGTGTGCCGATGGCGGCCTTGCTGAGTCTCATGCTAGGTATGGGACTCAACGGTGCCTGGCTAGGCATGGTCACTGACCAAGTGGTGCGTGGGACTATCTTTTTCCTGCGCTTCCGGGGCGGGCGCTGGAAACGGGCGAATGTGTAGGATGTGGATTTGATGTTGTCATCGCCGTGGTCATGGTTCTGATCACAGCTTAGGTTGGGTCTGGGAGGAACTTATCTATGCACACTCTACCTTTCAACATTCTCTACTGGCTTTTAGCCCTATCGCCCATTATCGTGGTGCTGATCCTGATGATCGGTTTTCGCTGGGGCGGATCCAAGGCTGGCCCTGTCGGCTGGCTCACGGCTGTCATCGTTTCTCTAGCCTTTTTCGGCGCTACACCTGCGCTCCTGGCCTATTCCCAGCTCAAGGGGCTGCTGCTCACTCTCTACGTCCTGTACATCATCTGGATGGCGCTGGTGCTCTACAACGTGGTCAATGAAGCGGGAGCCATCACTGTCATAGGCCACGCCATCGCCCGTCTCACGGGCGACCGGGTGATGCAACTGCTGATCCTGAGCTGGGTGTTCAGTGCTTTCCTGCAGGGAGTGGCTGGATTCGGTGTTCCCATCGCGGTGGTGGCTCCTCTGCTCATCGGCATGGGCTTCGAGCCAGTGACCGCTGTAGTGGCGACGGCCATCGGCCATTCCTGGTCGGTGACGTTCGGCGACATCGCCTCATCTTTCCAGGCCCTCATTGCTGCCACCGGACTGGGCGGCCCGGAGTTGGCTCCCTGGGCAGCGCTCTTCCTGGGCCTGGCCTGTTTCGGCTGCGGTCTGGCCGCCGCCCATGCTCACGGTGGTTTCAAAGCCCTTTGGCATGGCCTACCGGCCATCCTGATAATCGGCTCCCTGATGAGCGGCACCCAATACCTGCTGGCGACCAACGGCCTCTGGAATCTGGCCGGCTTCGGGGCGGGCCTGGTTGGCCTCCTGGTAGGAGCGGGGGTGACTCGCTTGCCCCGCTACCGCCCCCCTAAAGTTGGGGGGGAAAGAGGGGGGGCGGCTTCGGCAACATCCGCAGCGGCTCCCACCAAAGCGCGCTTGAGCTTGCCCCTGGCTCTGGCACCCTATTTGCTCCTCGTCGTGTTGGTCACGGCGGCCGAGCTCTACGCCCCCCTTCACCAGCTTCTCAACAGCGTGGTGATTGTGCTTCGGTTTCCGGAACTCCGCACGGCGTACGGCTGGATAACAGAAGCCGGAGCTGGGCGAACCATCAGCGTCTTCGGCCACGCTGGGGCTCTGCTGGCTTACACGTCCGCCATCGGCTACCTTCTCTATCGGCGCAGCGGCCACTACAGCGCAGGAGTCCTGCGAAGAATCACGGCCAACACTGTGAGGAGCGCCGTGCCCTCCAGCATCGGCATCGCCTCCCTGGTGGGCATGGCCCTGGTCATGGATCACAGCGGCATGACTTATTTCCTGGCCCAGGGCATCAGCCGAAGCGTGGGAGCGGCCTTCCCCATCTTCTCACCTCTCATCGGCGTGCTGGGCGCTTTCATGACTGGCTCCAACACCAACTCCAACGTCATCTTCGCTCCCTTGCAGAAGCAGGCCGCCGAGCTAATCGGCATCAGCGTTTTCATCATCCTTGCTGCTCAGACCACGGGCGGCTCTTTGGGGTCCATGCTGGCCCCGGCCAAGATCATCGTGGGCTGCAGCACCGCCGGCCTGGCCGGGCGCGAGGGGGAGGTTCTCAAGAGGACGCTTCTACCCGGCCTCTTGATTGCCGCTTGCGTCGGAGTGGTGGCCTGGCTAGCCATCTCTGTTTTGGGGTTGGGCTAATAACATACGATCCCTACGACTCCCTGCACGCCGAAGGGGACTGGCTGGCTTGACCGAACGCCCTTTTTGTGATATATTGACTTTGGGTAGAGAGTTACTTTGAGCAAACTCTGGCGAGTTGGGAATCTTCTGGGTCTGGAAATGCAAAAGACGATCAAAGTGAAAGATAAGAAACGAAAGAAGGAAATAAGATTGGGGCAGCGGACTCCCACGGTGGAAATGGACGATCCTATCTCCCAGGAAATTCATCGAAAGGGGGAATTTGAGCTCAACAGGATTTACTGCGGGGACTGCTTGGAAGTCATGCAGACAATGCCCGACGAGTTTGTTGATTTGATCATCACCTCCCCACCTTACAATTTTGGACTGGATGATTATGAAGGGCACGATGATACCAGGAGTTGGGAAACGTATTTCCAGTGGCTAAATGAAGTCTTTGCCGAATGCTATCGAGTTCTGAAACATTCTGGACGCATTTGCGTCAACGTTCAGCCCTTGTTTTCCGACTACATTCCCACCCATCACATCGTCTCCCAGCAACTTCGGGATTTGGGCCTTCTGTTCAAAGCGGAGATACTTTGGGAGAAGCACAATTATAATTGCAAATATACCGCCTGGGGTAGCTGGAAGAGTCCAAGCATGCCTTACCTCAAGTACACCTGGGAGTTCGTGGAGGTCTTCTGCAAAGGCGAGTACAAAAAGGTCGGGCGAGCAAAGGACATAGATATTACAGGCGATGAATTCAAAGAATGGGTTTATGCCAAATGGGCTATTGCCCCTGAGTCGAGAATGAAAGAGCTAGGGCACCCAGCAATGTTTCCCGAAGAGATCCCCTATCGCTTGATTAGATTGTTCAGTTACAAAGGCGACATAGTTTTGGATCCATTTAACGGAGTAGGCACAACGAGTCTCGTGGCCGCAAAACTAAAGAGAAATTACGTCGGCATTGACATTTCAGAAAAATACTGCCAGAGGGCACGCGAGAGGCTACGAGAATATCAACTGTCGCTGTTATAGACCAGATATACATTGCCAAAAGAAAGGCCCTCCTTGAAACAGGGAGGGCCTTTTTGTTCTTTATGGCAGGGCAATCCTTTGTAGTTGCCCTCACTTGGCAGTGGTCTTGCGCCTCCTGACCACCACAACCCCCAGGGCCGCGAGGCCAGCCAGTGCGACCATCCCCAGCCACGGCGCCAGCCGCACGGCCATGAAGTGGCCGTGCTACAAAGCTCGCGCCCGATGAATCGGGCTCAAGAACCCCGTTTACGGGGTGGCAGCTTCGTAGCCGTGGCACTTCATGCCACGGCGGAGCCGCTAGCCCCTGCGCCTCCTGACCACCACAACCGTGAGAGCAGCGAGCCCAGCCAGCGCCGCCAGCCCCACCCACGGGACCAACAGTCCTACCTTGTTCATCGGCACGATGATGCCGCCGACGGGTTCTGGAGGTGGAGGTGCATAAACCTCAAGATCAGCGCTGGCGGTGCCGCTGTTGCCGGTATAGGTCAGGTCTCCCGTCGTGTTCGAGTGCGTGCCCCCGGTGCTGCTGGTCACTTCGACATAGACTTCGCACCCACTGTCGCCTTCGACACTGCCGCCGGTATAGCTGATGGTGCTGGTGCCTGAGACGGCAGTGAGCGTGCCGCCGGTGCAGGTAGTCGAGGCGTCCGCCGGCGTAGCGATCGTCACTCCGTCCGGCAGGTTATCGGTAAAGTCCAGGTTGGTTCTCGGGACCGAGTCTGGGTTAACGATGTCGAACTCGAGTTGGCTGGTTTCGCCGGGATCGATGTCGTCCGGATAGAAGGACTTGCTAAAGTTCGTTGGGGTGGACGTGCCGTAGGCTGCAAAGGCCAGTTCGACAGTCTCGCCGGATCTGGTCTTTGCCAGGTCAATCTCGGAAAACGGGATCTGAAACTCATAGACCTTGTGCTGGTAAACCGCGCGATCCGTATAGACAAAGCCGGGCACACCCCATCTCTGCTCAGGCACCGAGACCTTGAATTCCTTTAAGCCCGCTCGTGTATTCACGTACACCGTGGCGTAGTCCTTGTCGCCATCCATGGTGTTATCAGACACAAAGTCAATCACAACGTACAGATTCTGGTCATCATTGCGCACCCAACCGTAGGTGAAATCAGACGGATGCCCGCTCCCCGGCTTGGTGAATACTCTGAAGAAAGGGGTTCCCAGGTTTTCGTTTTCCAGGTTCCCGTCAATCCCCAGGTTGCCCCGCTGGCTGTCCAAGGCATACGTGTAGAAACTGGACGACGCGTCTAGCTTCTGGTACAGGTTTTCAATGGGAAACTGGAAAGGTATCTTGCCTATGATCTCCGGCTCGATTCGCGCCGTCAGGGACAAGGTCAGGGCTTTGCCCTCAACGTCAAAGGTGAATGTGAGTGTCCTGCCCTGGGCATCGATCACGTCGTGGTCGCTCCTGGCCAGCTTCTTCAGGGCAAGGGATGCCCTCTCCCCTGCGCCGACCACACTGCGGGGCGCCTGGCCCCCGAGGTGAACGGCATCAATGTGAGCCGCCGTATCTCCAGAGTGGTCTATGCGGACCCTGACCTCGCCAGAAAGGCCAAGGCCGGCAAGGTCAAGTTGCTTCTCGACAGGATGTTTCCCGTAAGAAAGAGAGCCTACGGTCCGCCACGTTCCATCGCCAAAGACGGAAACAGCGAACTCGCCATCCGGCGGAATCAGCGTTTCCGATGTGAGGTACGAGCCCGGTACAACCGAGAAGGACTTCATCGCCGGTAGCGTCGGGTCGGTGTCGTCGTCGAGTTGGGCCTCGTCCGTGAAAGGGCCTTCGCTCTCGGCGATTTGCAAGAGGAAGTCCTGGGGGTC
>SDBT01004885.1_pt1 | contig 22651 bp, 31 predicted proteins | sample 2277101 | NCBI WGS metagenome assembly SDBT01 (sample SAMN10404973, study PRJNA504765) | marine sediment metagenome | isolation source: marine sediment core GS10_PC15, 103 cmbsf | place: Arctic Ocean: Southern Knipovich Ridge | collected 2010 | reverse complement strand
CCACAACGAGTCATCATCTCATCATACTTCTTTCTCCTACCTTTATAATCCCTGTAAATGTAAAGTATCTTCATAATTATTTAGTATTTAAAATTATACTTTTACTGTCCTTCCCGCAATTGAATATTAAATCAATGATTGACATATTTGGAATAAAATCTCCCCATAGTTGTTCATAAGTGGGATGTTCAAAATCAGTTATTACTAATTCTATATTAGCATCATCGAACATTTCTTTATCTTGATAATTATTTCCACCAAATCCAGACAGATACCCATCTCCACCTACACTCTTACATACAGAGATTAATCTTTCAGTCGAAGCTCCTGTCACTCCTTCTAATTCTGATGATCTTTTAAAATCTACAGTTTCTTCTAGAATACGCAAAGCCCATTTTATAAGAGATATATTAATATCCACAAGAGAGTCTGCTCCATTGTTCAATGCATCTTCAAAACTTGAGGAATAATCATTAAAATATTTTGATTTTCCATAATTCATTTGAATAGTCTTAGTTAAAGAACCAACTGCTTCCTCTTTATCAAACAGAACACAATTAATAATAGACTGTTTATATTTGCCTTTCTGATGCAATGGCAATCTTACATATTTTTCTCCATCCTTAGTTTTTATTTTATTCCTATTTATAAAACTTCTCTTTATATACTGGACATCATCAAGAAATACAAAAACATCACTTTTCATAATCTTGTAGAAATAACCTATCCATGGTAGAAAATTAGGTTGGTGAATGCCTACTATTTTATTCATAATATCACATCTCTCTTAAAAACACTATACTTGCATATATCGACAAATTTGCCATTAGAATATACTGCTTCAGTATCAATATATTCATGGAAGAAACCTATTGATTCAAACAACTTCCTCGAAGAATCATTATCAATACGAATAAAAGCATAAATCTTATGCATATTTAATTCTCTAAATGCAAAATTTAGGATCATATTTACAGCTTCTTTAGCATATCCTTTACCTTGATAATTTGGGCTTATATAAATTCCTACCTCTGCATTTTGATTTTTATGATCTATATTTAACAATGAAACCATACCTACATTCTTTGAAGATTGATTTACTATTATTAGCTTCTTCTTTGTATTATCCTTAAGAAGATTTTCGTACCATGCCTTTTGCTCAGCAGCTCCTACAGGGAATCTACTTCCCATATATAATGTAATATCCTCATTATTGATCCACCCTCTTGATACCTCAATATGTTCTTCATCAAACGGTACCAGATCAAACCTCTTGCCTTTAAAATACTTATCCATTAGAACACCCCTCTAACCATTTCGAAAGCCTCAGCGTATTCTACAGAAATCTGAGACCCTCTTACCCTAGCCAGAGACTTGACAAATTCTGAATTAGTATACTCTCTATACTTCTGAGTTCGGTATATCTTCAAAGCACTGCATTTACTGTCAACATGTCTTTCATCCAATTTAAAGAAAGAAGTTGTTGCAAATTCAATAGTGTCCCAAGGCAAATCATATCCAAAACAAGTATAATGTTTAAAAGCCCTCATGCCTTCTCTATAAATCAATATATGATCCTGATGAAGAGAAAAAGAAGATGGCATAAAAATTATTTCTGGTGAGATCTCTTTTCTTACTACTATTAACTTTTCCAGAATTTCTTGCCTATATTCTTGCAATCTCCTGACTGGATAGTAATTCAATATTAAATTAGATGGATCAATCCCCAATTTTTTAGTAGCTTCTCTAACTTCATCTTCTAGAGTAGTCTTAGGGAATTCCTCTGGAACAGATTCTTCGCACATAGAAAAACACATATAAAAGAGGTTGGCTCCCTCTTCTATTAGTCTTGACATTGTTCCTCCACAGCCCAACTCTCCATCATCACCGTGAGGAGCCAAAACCAAAACATTCTTTCCCTTAAAATATCTATTTACAACCATCCCTTTTTCCTCCCTACCTTTGATAACTGTTTTTTCCATTCTTCGTAAGCAACAGCTTTATATCCCTTTCCAGCTATCTTATTAATTATCCCTGCTAATCTTTTAGCTGACTTTGCAAAACCATAATCTTTATAAAAGCTCTTGCTGATACCATTAGTGTCTAAGACTAAGACCTTCTCAATGGCATCTCTCAGACTCTTTGCATAATCTCTTTTATAATCATCTTTAACAAATTCCTCTATAGTAGGAGCATCAAAGAAACTACCAGTGCTGTCATTGACATACTTCCACCCACCATATATAGCAGAACTAACAACGACAGGCCTATTCCTTACTAATGGCTCGACTATCATTCTAGGGCTTGCGTCTGCATCACTAGGAAGGAACACAAATCTTGATGACATCATCACATCACAAACCTTGTTAGAATCTAATTTGTTATTGATAATTTTAAAATTCTTAAAACTACTCATTTGACTCTTAATCTTTTTAGAAGCTGTATCGTAAATAGTTCCCCTGTGCTTAGCGGTCTCTCTCGTAGCATAATCAACTACCAATCCTTTTAATCCAAGATCTCCTGCCACTTTATCTAATAAAGGCAACGTGTATATGCCTTTGGATCTAGTCCCTTCCCTAGAGTTTAAAGTAAAATATACAAAATCATATTTATATTTGCCATTATCAGACTTGACAGGAGTTACAAGTTTATCACAAAAGTCTGACTCTGATAATAAATATCTATCTATACTTTGTGGGAATATACTATCATCACGGAATGGATGGCAAATAGCTTTAACTTTTGGAGACCAATCTATTCTATCTTCCAGAAATCTAAAGTTACAAACTATGCATACAGAATTTTTAGTCAAATTCTTATTTTGCTTATCTAAAGGGGCCTGTTTCCTTAAAATCATGTTGGGTATTTTTATTATCTCTTCATCATGAATGGCAACAAGCTTTTTATATGTCTCTGGTTTTACTCTCATTTTAATAACCTCAATATGTTTTTGGAAAAAATCAAATCTTTATTCTCATCTGTAATTTCTAATAAATCTACACACATCTTCTCTATTCTAAAATCGACATAAGGCTCATCTGACCCAAAAATTATCTTGTCATAGCCAATGATCTCTCCTGCCTTTTCTATTAATCGAGGCAGTTTGCCAGCAGATGTATCTAAGTACAAATTAGAAGGACACCCATTCTTCAAAGTTGCCAAAACCTTTTCAATAATATCAGTTGCGTTGCCTCCTAAATGTGCCGCTATAAAATTTATCTTCTTATATTTACCAGATATATTAATGATGTGAGATATATCACTGAATAAGCTTCTGCCGCAATGAACAAGGACTATCATTTCTTGATCATTACAATACTCAAGAAACGGAACTAATTTTTCATCGTCAATTGTGGTCTCCATAATACTTGGATGGTATTTCATTCCACATATATCCTCTTCTTTTATTTGCCTCAATGTGCGAAGATCAGACGGATCTGCCAATAGAAGTGGGAAAAAACGGCTACTATCCGATAGAGCCTTATACCCTCGCAAAAAAGCATCATTAGAATCTTTAGAAGATGTTATTTTTGAAACAGAAGGAATTGCAACGGAATAACCTATCCCGTACTTGTCCATAAACTCTAAAAACGTATCAAAAGTATATGACAGTTCTGTTCCTTCGCTTATGCCAATATGTACATGAGAATCAACGATTATATTTTTTTCCATTACTATCTCCAAATGCTACAATAAATTATCGTCAGAAACATCTGCTTTTTTCTTAGCAGGATGCCCGAACCATATTTCTCTATCAGGAACATCTTTAGATACTAATGAGCCAGCACCTATAAAAGAATTCTCTCCAATGGAAACACCTGGTGTCAATACCACTCCAGCTCCAATTCTAGCAGCTCTTTTAATAGTTGGACCTTCAATAGAAGGATTAATACCTCTACCATGATCTATCGTCTTTGTATTTGTTCCGACATAATAAGGAGCAATAAAAACATCATCTTCGATTACAGACCCTTGACATATATGGCATTGAGAATGTATACCAACTCTATTGGCAATTTTTGCACCCTTCTCGAATACCGTGAGATGACCAACTGAACAATCACTACCTATAGTGGTTCCTTCTCTTATGACACAACTGTAACCTATGAAAGTATTATCTCCTATCGATACATTATCTTCGATATATGACATAGGATATAATTTAACGTTTTTCCCTATAAACACATTTTCCCCTATAAAACAAAATTGCCCTGTCTCTGCAATGCCTCTTAGCAATTTAGATATAGTTAAAAACCAATTGTTCTTCATCCTAACTACTCCTTCTTAGAATAATGCATCCTCTTCCTACCATTGCCAAACTTCTTAAAATGCTGACTAGCCCAGCAATAAAGAGAAAACATATGCTTGTAGCTATTACATTTATCGGCAGATTCGATACCTTTTAAATAAGATTGCTCCATCTCATCCATTTTGTCAGAATCATTATCTATAATAAACTCATCTCCTGACCTATGACCCTCCATCCGATTATCAGACAAATATGGCAATATATAATATATGTCTCTGCCTGGAGACCCCACATAAGCACCACCATAGTCTGCTCCTTCAATTCTTTTTTTCTTTATACCTTCGATCCTGATATCAGAAACACTGTTGCCTTTCATTCTCATGGTAAATATAGCCCATGATATTATCTCTAATAACTCTTCGTATGTTATGTATTCCTTACTAATTTTTAGTCTCCAAAAAAGTCACTAACGTCTTTTGATTTCTTACCGCCCAAACGATATTTCTTTCTAAAATTATGTTTCTTGTTGCTGATAACATTAGATAGATTTAACCTAGTGTTTATAAAAGTGTCATATTCTTCTTTAGAAGATCTCTGTAGCATCCTCGTATGGATACAACGCAGTGGGCAATCTTCCCATCCATATTTCCTATGAAGTTTTTTATTTTTTGGATAATGTTGAGAGTAATATTGAGGATCTTTAAACCTGTGTGTTTGACAGTGGAATATAGGCTGAACGTTATCTGCTCTCCATCTCTCTAATAAACTAAAATTGTATAACTTGTTAGGATCTTTTGAAGGAGGAGCTAAATACCCCACCGCTTGGTTAGTTTTAGCATCTAACTGAACAAGATGATAGAAATAACCCCTTAGCATCCAGAAGTTCTGATAGTCTCCATTCAATATCTCTGACCTGAGAACCGAAAGTCCTTTAGGATCGTAGATCTCATCTCCATCGACACCAAATATCCATTTATCTTCACCAGCATATCCTTCTACTATCTTATGAGTTCTATTGATACGCTTAGTATGCTCCAAAGTGATATTAGAGAATCTTTTAATACACTTCTTAACTATCTCAATAGTATCATCAGTAGACCCATTATCAATCACTCTGATCTTATCACAAAAACCAGAGATGTTTTTCAAAACTCTTTCTATGTATATGTCTTCATTCTTGACAAGGCAGATACCTATTATCTCTATGCTCACGACTCCATCCTTTTTATTATATAATCCATTTCATCATTAACATTGTCGCCTTTTAATTTGAATCCATACTTATTCAATATCATTACTAATTTATAGTGCTTCTTTTTGAATTCTTTTTTATTCTGTTTGTAACCCTTCATCTTGTGATAATGCCATTCGCAGAATAATTTATTAATGTACCTTATAGCACCTGTCTTAATCATATGATCAAGAAGCTCATACTCAGATCCTTCTATATCAATCTTAAGATAAATCTCATCATCCTTTTCAAAATTATCTAATATGTATTGAGAAAAATTTATCACATCAACACTTATGAACTTAGATTTATCTATATTACCTCTCACCTTATTTTTCAATAAGGTAGAGCCAGTCCCTATGTTTGTCCCTTTTCCCTTGCACCTACCTTTTTCTTTGCAATAGCACATATAGAATTTAACATCGCTCTTATCTTCAACGCTGACTGCCTTATTGATGACAGTCACCCTATCATCATCTTTGAACCTCTCCTCAGCTTCTTTACACAATTGAGGAACGGCTTCAAATCCTATATATTTATCAAAAGGAGGATAGATAGAAATGATCTTTTCCAGAAGCTCTCCATTATACATGCCCACATCTATATAATACTTCATAAATTCTATCCTTTTAAACTATTTGTTTTTCTTATCAAATTTGTTTAAGACATTATCGTTGTGTGCTAACATCCTCTCTAATTCTTCTCTTTCCCTTCTTCTCTTGGCTATCTTCTTTTTATCTACATCTTTATTCCTATACTCTTTTTCTTTCCATTTGCTGGAACTGCCTAATTTATTTTTAACAAGCTTCCTGTTCATCTTGACACCCATAATGAATGCATCTTCTAATACTTTGATCATATGTTTCATTAGTTCGGGATCTTTTTCATGCAAACCCAAAACACACAAATCGTACAATTCTCTGTGAAGCTCACAAATAGTCCTATTGTGATGGGGAGGCTTTGCTCCTTTTTCACTATCAAATATTTCACTAAATCCCATACTAGTTCTTTCTATCATTTAATAATTTATCAAAATAACTTAAATATCTATCACATGTTGTCTCAATATTTAAGTCATTTCTAATAAGATATTGTTCTTCCTTATTAGACTCCATATATAATAATGCTTTTGCTACCTCATTTCTATCTATCTTAGGAGGTGAATATAAGTCAATAAGATTAAATTTCCATCGAGTATCTTTTATTCCGATACCAGAACCTTCTCCAAGCTCAGTATGCCCTCCAGACTTAGTATATATAATAGGGCAACCTGCTACTACTGCCTCTACCATCGAGTTAGGACACCAGTCTAACCAAGTAAGATGGATACTAGCTATAGCCTCTGATAACATCTTTCTTACCTGATCTCTACTTTGCCACTTAAGATATTTGATTCTAGGATGACTCTTTTTATAATCAGGCTCACCTGTTATCATAAGATCAGCATCCAATCCCATATCTAAAGCTCTCGAATAAGACTTAATTGTATCCTTCAATCTCTTATGAGGTTTCCATTTACAATTAGCCAGAAAATACTTTTTAGGATTCCTAGGCAAAAACTCTTCAGGATGAGCGCCATTAGGTATTACCTCACAAACCTTATTTGATACTCCTAAAAATTTCTCATATGCCTCTCTGCAAAAATTGCCTTGATATATAATAGCATCACTTTGTTTTATAGACTTAAATATTTTTTTATTCTTAGCCTTATGATCCCACCTAGTATTCATGATCAAACCATCTAATCTTAACACATTCACTATGGCATTAGAAGATGTCTTAGTTCCTGGCAAATAAATATAAATGTCAGGATTATTATTATCTATATGAACCCCTCTTTTTCTCATCTCTTTAGCGAGACGAATAAAGAACTTAGCCTTACCAGAGCTAGCGTCTTTTTTATCAATATCTAAACAAAATCCTATTTTCACTATTTAATCCATTTCTCTTTTTTTGCTGTTTTCTTAAGTGCTGATTTCCATTCTTTAAATGCCACTGCCTTATATCTTTTGCCAGATATATCATAAATAATATCAGATAGTTTTACAGCAGAATTCTTAAATCCCCACTGTTTGTAAAAATTCTTACTAATATTTCTATTATCTAATTTTAATACCTCCTGTATAGCAGAAGCAAGACTCTCTATATGATCTTTATTGTATCCAAAATCCATATATTCATGGATTGTCGGCGGATCAAAAAATCTACCATTATTATCATCTATATATTTCCATCCACCGTAAAGAGCAGAACTAACAACTACAGGTATATCTCTGACTAAAGGCTCTGTAATCATTCTAGGACTGGCATCTGCATCACTGGGCAAGAATACAAATTTTACAGATTTCATTATAGAGCAAACTTCAGAAGATCCAAAATGACCTTTTATAACGGTAATATTTTTCAAATTATTCATATTCTTTTTAATCTTAACCGAAGCATGATCATAGATTGTACCTTTGTGTTTGGCAGTCTCTCTTTTAGCATAATCTATGACTAAACCCTTTAACCCAATATTGCCAGCAACATGATCAATCAGTGGCAGAGTATATATTCCCTTGCTCCTAGTCCCTTCTCTTGAGTTTAATGTGAAATAAACAAAATCATATTTGTCTCTAGGCCACTTATCCATAGTCTCAACAACGTCTGTCGTTAATATGTCGCAAAAATCAGACTCTGAAAAAAGATACTTCTTCATACTTTTAGGGAACATGCTATCATCTCTAAAAGGATGACACATCGCCTTCACTTTAGGAGACCACTCTATTTTATTTTCTAAAAAACGAAAGTTACAAACGATACACACTGAATTCTTTGTCAGACTCTTATTTTGCTTTTTTATAGGGGCCTGTTTCCTAAGTATCATATTAGGTATCTTTATTATATCTCCATTATGAACAGCAAGAAGGTGCTTGTAAGTTTCTGGCTTTACCTTCATAGCATCTCCAAATCTGATAGATCAGTTTTTCTTTTATTAATCTTTTTCATAACTTCTTTTTGTAATTTGTCATTTATTTTAGCCTTACCCTTGGATCTATGCATCTGCTTCTTATGTCTTCTATAGAAAGCCACATCGTCTTTAACAACGCCTATTTTAAAACCATGATTAAAAACTCTAGCAAAAAATTCTCTGTCACTTTTACACTGCAATGTCTCATCATAAAGACCTATTTTGCTATGTATCTCTTTCTTCAGCATAACTCCCTGAGCATGCACATGCTTCGATCCACCTTTTTTATTCCATAGATCCCACAGTCTATTCCTAACTAACGGTCTGCCTTCTTTCATATCAAGACAAGGGCCGTGAACGAAATCATATCCCTTCTTCATACTTTTGTACCTTATTTTCAAACTGTAAGGAGTCAACATATCATCAGCATCAAGCATTACCAGTATCTCTGAATTGCATGCTTTAATACCAACATTTTTAGCATGAGAATATCCCTTATTTTTATCAAGCCTGATATATCTAACCGTATCTGATTCATATTTTTTTATAACTTCGTAAGGATTGTCAATAGAAGCATCATCTACAATAATCATTTCTGAACCTTCGAAATCCTGATCTATAAAAGATTCAATACAATCTTCTATATAATTCCTATAATTATAAAGAGTGGTTATAACAGAAACCTTATACATTTATTCGTCTTCCCCCTAATATCTTATTATTCTCTTCCATTATTTTTAATAGCCTCCTTTGTTGCAGGTTATTCTATTAATCTCCACATTATTCTTGCTAAACAAGCTGGAAGTAGTTCCCCATACTTTTCCTTGAATATTCATTTTAAACCTCTGTAATATCTAAACACTTGGCGCAAAGAGATTCTTTGCTAAATTTATTGTCTAAATGCTCTTTTCTCATGTCTATAAATTTTCGATCATTCCACGCATCAAGTAAAGAAACCTTATTAAGATCAGCTATTTCAAACTTCTCATCGTGATCAAAACAACATGCAGTCAACCATCCATTCCATGTTATCTTTGCTGCATTAAATAATGCCCAACATGGAATAGGCTCTACCATATTCTCATATCTGCCAGGATTACCAACTATCTTAGTGTATTCCTTGCCTCCTATATGCCCTGCTTGGTTATACAGAGGAAGGAAATAGAAATCATCCACATACTGGTTCATATCTTTCTCAAAGGCTCTAAGGTCATCCTCATCCTCTGGGATAAGGATAGAACTGATGCACGTCCTCAAGCTAGTTATGTTGTTTTCTTTCTTGTATTCATGAAGCCACTTTACATTTGACACGACCCTATCAAAATTATCACAAGAATGCATCTTTTTATACCCCTCTCTAGTGCCAGCGTTGATAGAGAACTTCAAACTATCCAACCCCGCCTCTATAATGGGAATCATTCTTTCTGGTGTGCTAAGAGAACCATTAGTCGTAATAAACACATACTCAATACCAACTACCTCTTTGGCATATTTGATATATTCGGCAAGCTCTTTAACCAAGAAAGACTCTCCTAGCAAAAACATGCCAATCTCTTTAACACCTATAGACTTAGCTTCCCAAAGCATTCTGTACAGGAAATTTCTATCTATGTCTCCTATCTTTCTTAAAGTGCTTTTTTGGGCACAGAAAGAACAGTTGTAATTGCAACGTCCTGTTATCTCTATCTTAATAGCATCAGGAAACGGTGGATTCAAAACTAACTTACTTTTATCCATATGCGTGTGCTGGTCTATCTTTCCCATAATCGTTTCTGTCATATCGTTATCCTTTTATTTTCATTAAAAACACATTTTTATAAACTATTTCTCCATCATCACCTATGTTAATCAACTCTAATCCATTGTCCTCAAAAAATTCCTGCCATTTTTCAAGAGACCAGACGGTTAGATGAAGAGCTTCCTTTATATTGGATCTTCCTCTTTTGTCCAATACAGGATGAGGTCTTATTAATAAATACTTTTTTACTATCCTTTTAGCCTCGCCAATAGCATGAGGAAGATCTTCTTTTCTTAAATGCTCATATACATCAGTAGCCATATACAAATCAAACTGATTATCCTTGAAGATAGACAAATCTGTTGCAGACGCTCTATAACAATCATATCCTTGTTTCTCACATTTACTAACTATTGTCTTAGACACATCTACCCCTACACACTTGACATTCTTTTTCTTCCAATACTTCAAAGTATATCCCCAAGCACAACCTATATCTATCATACTATTTATTGTTTCGTTATTGGTATCGGTAAATTCTTTAAACTTTCTCAATGCTGGCTTACCTCTGTTAGTACTCTTAGTATACTTCTTCTTAAAAAGAGGATCATAAATCTTACTGTAAAATTTCAATGTATCTTTCATATTATTTCTCTATTTCTTAAACTTATCATTAACGATTGTTTTATATTTTTTTCTAAAATCTTTACGACCTTGATCGTCATTTTTATCAACATAAGAAAATGCTTTGCCAAGCCTAGCAGCGTAATAACTTTCACCATTAGGAAAATATTTACGATAATACATAGTAGCATTTTTAATAGATAATTTAGCATACTTAATAGCATTTTTCGTATCTCCAAACTTCTTAAAATATTCAAATGCCCAATAGTAAATCGAAAACATATGCTTATAATCTTTGCATTTGACAGCATATTTTACACATTTATTATAATTATTTTCCATATCGTTTAATTTATCTAAGTCATTATTTATAACAGCCTCATCACCGAGTCTATGACCCTCCATTTCATACAACATAGATAACCCATAATAATTATTCCTTCTATTAAGATCCTGCGTCAAGATCTTTAAAAACTTTCTAGATAATTCCCAATCTAACTTCTCTTTTTTCATTCTTCCAAAATCTTCCTCAGATCTCAATATGCCTTGCTTTTCAAACTGACCATATATAAAACGGACACAAGCAGCCACATTGACATAATTTTTTGGAGGAGTCCTTGGAAACTTCCCTGATAGTTTAGAAGCAACTTCTTTCATCTGATCTTCACTCAAATATGCCAACATAAAATAAATATCTCTGCCAGGAGATCCCGTATAGATACCACCATACATAGCATCCTCTATCTTGTCATATGTAGATAATCTTTTATCAGAAACAGATTTTCCCTTCATATTCATAGCAAATACTCCCCATGAAGTTATTTCTAACAACTGATCGTAAGTAATATGTGATTTATTTTTCATTTTATCTTCTTAAAAACTTTCTTAACACATTTATTTTTAGAACCATTCCTACACTTCTTATAAAAATCTTTCCATTTTTTCTTATCATGATTCCTTATATATTTAACACAATCAAGCAATTTAGTAATATATCCTGGCCTAGCATCAGGACAATATTGCTCTGCTGAACTAATCGCCAAATATGCATAAGCCAATGCCTTCTTAGTATCTTTAAATTTTTCAAAATATCTAAAAGCCCAATAATACGGAGTAAACATGTGCTTATAACTGTCACACTTAGAAGCATACTTGACAGCCTTGCAATACAACAATTCCATTTTGTTTAGCCTGTCTTCATCTTTATTAATAACAGCTTTGTCACCTAACCTATGAGCCATCATCTCATTTAGAATTGTCATGCCATAGTAGTTGTTATTTTTTTCCAACTTACAATACAACAAATCAATAAATTTATTCGGCAACTCCCAATCTAATTTCTCTCTCTTCATTCTTGCAAAGTCACTATCAGATCTTAAAATACCCTTCTTCTCAAATATCCCCTGTATAAAACGGACAAGAGCACCTACATTTACATGATTACCTGGAGGAGTCTTAGGAAATTTTTCTTCAATCATATCTGCAAGTTCGCTCATTTGATCATCACTAAGATAAGGCAACATATAATATATGTCCTTCCCAGGAGACCCTGTGTAAATACCTTCGTGGGCAGCAGCTTTTATACGCTTGCATTTTGATAGTCTATCATCATTAACTGAAGTGCCCTTAAAATTCATAGCAAAAATACCATAAGCAGACACCTTTAATAGTTCTTCATAAGTAAGATGTGTTTTTTTCATACAACCTTCCTTATAATCTTAATATATTGCTTGCTGATCTCATTTATATCAAACTTAGACATATCTGGTTTGGATTTTTTTTCTAATAATTTATGAATGCCCTTTGCAACAATAGCAGGTTTTAACTTATCCAAATCATCCATTTCTTTTTTTAGATATCTTGTATCCCAAAATTTATCAACCTTCAGAACTACTCCATTCTTTCCTACTATTTCAGCAGTGCCTCCAAGATTGGTGCATAAGACATTTAAACCACATGCCATACCTTCAACAACTGTATTGGGGCATATATCTATAAATGACAAATGAATCTGATAATCACAAGCCTTCATGATAGATATCGTCTCCTCATTTGATCTTTCTCCTAAAATATGGATATATTTAGATCCATATTTCTTTATCAAATTATTTATGCTCTTTTTTCTATCTTCGATTCCAAGACCACCTATAACATAGAGATGTCTCTTTAAGCCAGACTCCATAAACCCTCTTAGCATAGATTTAATGCGTTTATTGCCATCCCACCTAGCACAAGCGACAAAAGAGCCTGGCTCAATATTCTTGGCAGGCTCTATGCTATCTATATAACTTAAATCTATCCCGTTATAGATTATAGAATAACCATTTTTTATAAGATCTCTCGACTCCATTCTTAAAACCCTATTACACAATGTGTAAGCGAACTTGGACTGAAAGATAACATGCTGTGATCGTTTAATCGATCTTGCAATAGGCTTGTTGTTCCATGACTTATATTTATTAAAATAATAACAGCTACTCATCCTCAAGATATAAGGCTGATCATATTTATCTATCTTCCTAATAAACTCAAAACCTAAATCAAATTTCTTATTTACATCCTTAATGATTTCTATATCACCATACTCATTAAGATTAGGGATAAGACGAGATCTAAAAACGTCAACTCCTCCATTCCTAGACTTAGATGTTTCCACAAAAACTTTAATAGACATTATACGTTTCCCCTTATTATATTAGCATACTGTTCTACCACAGATCTTATATCAAATCTTGATCTGTCTGGAGATGTTGATAGGTTCATTAATTTATGTATGCCTTTAGCAATTTTTTTCTTAGGAACTAAATCCAACTTGATAGAAGATGACAAATACCTTCCTGACCACATCTTATCCACATTTAATACTACCCCATCATCTTTGACCAATTCTTTAGTCCCTCCTAAGTTAGCACACAGAACATTTAATCCACAAGATAACCCTTCCAATACAATATTAGGACACGAATCTACATGGCAAAGATGCATTTGATATTCACATGATTTTAATATAGAGATAGTTTCTTCTTGACTCTTCTCTCCTAAAATATGTATATATTTAGATTGATACTTTTTAATCTTTCTAGCGTAAGAAGCATTTTCCCCTATTCCAATATCTCCTATCATATATAGATGCCTACCTGTGTCAGCTTTTTGAAAACCCTTAATAATAGAAAAAGTTCTTTTATTATCTCTCCACCTGGCTGCTGCCACAAAAGAACCAGGCTCAATTCTTTTAGCAGGTTTAATTTTTTTCAAATAATCTAAATCCAGACCATTATAAATGATCGAATATCTAGATTTGTCTATAACCGATCCTATCTTTAAAATTCGTTTACACAAATCAAAAGAGAAGTTAGACTGAAAAATCAAATACTTACTGCCTAATATGGATTTCTCTAAAAGTCTATTACCCGATTTCCTACCGTCCTGATAATAACAACCATCAACTCTCAATATGTAAGGTTTATTATGTTTGTAAACCTTCCTGATAAAAGCCAGCTCTATATCAAACTTATCATTAATATTAGTAACTACATCTATATCATCAAACTTATTTAAAGCGTTAATAAGCCTTAGCCTAAAGACGGCAGGTCCACCTTTAAATTTATCTGTCTGTATGAAAACTTTAATAGCCATGCAATTCCTTGTATTTTAAGATCTTATACTGATACTCTTCTTTTTTCTTTCTTTTTTTCTTTCTTCTTTTATCAGCTTCTTCGATAACCGCTTGCCTCATTCTTTTTAATGGATAAGTATGAACGATAGATTTTCCCCTAGTCCTATATTTATAACATACTTTATCAACAAACATACCATCTCCCTCTTCCTCTAATCTAATGCCAAGATGTTTATCTACACAACCTTTTAATTTCTCTCCAAATAAGTTTTTGCTACTTTTTATCCTATTAGAGAATGTTCTCCAATGACCATACGTATTTATATACATTCTCTCCCTAGATAATATATCGTCGCCTTGAGGATGGCGACAAAATCCTATCTTCATAACCCTATTCATTAAACGATTATATTTTTTGTATTGAGTGTACATCCAAGCCACTTCTGGAAATCTCTCATATATATCTACAATGAATTTAACAGCAAATGGCTCTAACATATCATCAGAATCCAATATGCCAAAATATTCCCCTGTAGCATACTTTAGAGCCAAATTGTAAGCAGATCCACAAAATAATTTTTTATTAGGCTCTATAAGATTGAACTCTATCCCCTTATCTCGTATCTGTTTTGAAACTTTTATCAACATCTTTAAAGTATTGTCGTTAGACTTATCCTCCACACAAACAACTTCTAATGGCCTGTATTCTTGTGCCATAATAGAATCTGCCCAGTCATGTATATACTTGCCAGAGTTATAGGCCGCTGTTAAAATAGTAAATTTTTTATTCATTGATTTCTTTAATAGAAAATGGTCGTTTTTTATATTTTTTCCTTCTACTATGAGCTTCTTTGATAACTTGTTTCCACATTTTCATAGCATGCTTAGTAGAAGATACAGAATCGGTAGAGCCAATAGGATGCCCTCTGTGATGATAACAAATCTTATTAGTGAATAACCCTGGCCCAGCTTCCTCTAACCTATAACCCATATTCTTATCTACTGCACAAGTTAAATGCCTGCCAAATAGTTTATCAGGTCTTTTTATTTTATTACTGAATGTTCTCCATCCTGATCCGATACCATGAACTCCTCTGTCCCCTAAATCAAGAAGAGATTCTCTTTTTCTAGGAGCGCTATTAAGTCCCTTTCTACCTTTTTTCATTTGCTCATTACACCATAAAAACTGAGTGTAGATCCAATGGACAGTAGGATTGCTTTTATATAAATCAACAACATGGTCAACAGAACCTTCTGCAAGCATATCATCAGCATCCAGAACACCTGCATAACTACCTTCGATATAATCAACGATATTATGGTAAGACCCTCCACAATACAACCTCTTAGGATTCTCAACAATAGTAAAATCTATACCTGCATCGAAGAATAACTTTTTAATATAAGGCATTAGTTCCATTGTCCCATCAGTTGATTGATCATCCGCAAAAACAACTTGCAATGGTCTATACTTTTGTAACACAATAGACTCTGCCCATTCTTTCAAATATTTTTCTTTATTGTATCCAGAAGTGATAATAGTAAATTTATTTTTATTAGACTGCTGTGAAATTCTTTCTTTGAGACTCCTCTTCTCTGGAATATCTTTATTCTTAGCCTTAGGCTTTTCCTTAGGTTTGGATTTAGACTTAACTTTTTTACTCTTACTGCCAGCAACCTCTTCAATTATTTCCATATATTTCTTTACCATATGCTTAGCATCTAAATTTTCTTCAAAATGTTTTTTAGTGCTGCTTTTTAATTTTTTTAATTTTGAAGGATTATTGATCAAATCTTTTAGAATAGATTGAGCGTGTCCTCTGTCCTTAAAAACATAACCATTGACACCTTCTTCTATAATCTCTTTATTGCCATAATGGTTACTACAAACAACTGGAACTCCACAAGCTAATGATTCCAAAATGGCCATAGAAATTCCTTCATTTCTATTAGTTTCATATAAGAAGACATCCCAATTTTTTACGATAGAAATTTTTTGTTTAAAATCGCTTATCCCGCCCATCATCTTAACTATGTTCCTGCCTTTTCCCACTTTATCCCTAACATGACTTCCTCCTCTAGGTTTACTGCCTATATACTCATGAACCATTGTGGCGGGCAATTTAACATCCCTACACCATTTGACCCAATCATTAGAATGCTTCCACCCGCAGATTCTGTTGATTCTGCCTGTTATAAACAAATCCTTCTTATTAAAAGGTATAGCTTCTATTGACTCATATCTACTTGCTGAAACTGAATTACGTATAGTAGAACAAGAAACATTTGGATACCATTTAGATATTTTTTTTGCCATGTGATCACTCACAGCTATCATCCTATCTATGTACTTAATATTTCTCCAATTGCTAGATTGGTATAAGGTGTGATTAATGACTATAAGTTTAGAATTTGTTTTTTTTCTTATAGCATCTAATAAAACAAAACTGGAACTAGCCAACTTGTGAAATATAACAACAGGATTTTTAGAATTATTGATCTTTTTTAAGACCCAATTGCTGTTCGGGGCCAGCTTGCATTCTGACCCATGAGAAGTTGCAAAAACCTGATCGAAAGAAGTGTCTTTCAAATAAATTATTTGTTGATTATTTTGAGGATAATATTTATCAAAAGCATAATGAAGCTCAAACATCATTGCTTGTGCTCCTCCCAAACCAACGTTGTCAATGATATGAATAATTTCAAACATAAAATCATTTCTATTTAATATATCGTTGTATAATATATCGAAATATAAATGACTTATCTTTAAATATTAAGCAACAAAATAAATATTGCTAATATACATTGATAATATATCTTTTGCTTTTTCTAAATTTTTGGGATTGAATATAAAATCATCGAATTGATATGATGGGGATATCCTCGATAGATGACAAGGGATATTGGAATCGATAGATGATAAAAATTTCCCTAATATATACATCTCATCTTCTAACTCATCATCTTTATAGTAAAGAGGAACACTAATTTCTATATGGACATCCATATCATATGCCTCTTTAATCCTATCTTTCAAAACATAAGAACCTGCTCCTGTTATAGATTTGAATCTATCCTCTGAGCCTTTATAATCTATATTCATGGCATCAGTTACCAAACAAATCTCTCTCCATGGATCTTTGTTAACATATGCGTTAGTTTTCAAGATAAAATCTAATTCATGTATCATACAACTATGAGCAAGATTGATAAGATACTCATATGACAAAATCGGCTCGTTATAAGACATATTTACAGATTTGCAATGTTTAGCAGAAGCAGCACCAGCCACTAAGCCTGGCCTCCATACTTTAGATTTTTTAGGAGGACTAACCTGACTTATTTTATGGTTTTCGCAGTACGAACAATTTAAATTGCAGCCATAACTACCTATTGTAAGAGTCTTGCTGCCAGGTAAGAAATGTTTCAGGGGCTTTTTCTCTATAGGTTCAACAGCCATACAACTGATAGCACCTAAATTTATATGAACAATTTCTTTACCATTATTATAACGAGCAGAACACTTGCCTACACCTCCCTTAGAAAGAGCGCAGAAATGTGGGCATAATAAGCATTGCAAAATTCCATCTACATCATCGTATAATGGTATGTCCATTTTATTTTTCTTCTTTTATCTCAACCTCTTTTGCAATTAGTTCTTCACCAGACTCGATTGCTTCAGCAAGAGCTTCAACATCTTCCACAATCTCTTCCGCTGTCATTGCTTCCACCATTTTCTCTTGCATAGGAAGCAGATCAACATCTTCGAGACCTAACTCTTCTTTTTCTTTCTTTAGATCGTCAGACTCTTCAATATCATAACCTCCTGTTTGATTTTGTCCGTCTGTCTGCTCTTCTGCTGCTTTAAACTTTTCTTCCAACTCTTTCTTCTTACCTTCAGGATCTTTCCACCAATCCCAAACTTGGCAATGACCCTTCGAGAGATGCTCTAACTCATGTTGAACCACTATGCCAAGGATATTACCTTCTTTATATTCGATAGTATGCTTCTTCCAATTCTCATCATAATAAGAGACCTCTACAGAGATGAATCTCTCTACAACAGCAAGTGTTTCAGGATAAGACAGACACATCTCTCGACCATACTTCTTTTTGCCACTTGTGGACTCTATTACAGGATTGATCATATAAGTTATATCATCAGAACTCGAATCATTTTTAATAATAACTAACCTCTTAGTTATGCCTATTTGATTCGATGCAAGACCTATTCCATTTTTAGTAGCATTAAGAACCTGTCTCATCTTTTTGAATGTAGATTTTACATCATGACCATGAGGAACTTCTTTAGACTCTTCGTACAGAACAAAATCATCATACTTCTTAATCGACTCAATGAGATGCTTCTTTCTTACGAAATAATCATTCTTCTGTTTATTTTTAACCCTTTTGCTTGCCTTAGCTCTTGCTTTGCCTTTAGATCTTGTCATTTTTTCTCCTAGAGTCGCACTCTTAGCTGTATCTCAATTTGTCCTTTACTATTTTCTTTACGCGACAAGATATTGCATCTAGTCGTGCTTCCTGCAAATTTTCTGATTTTATTCTCTTGATAGGTCTTATTGAGCTTCTTCATATCAAACCTATTGATATCAATATGATCGGCATGCATTATGAAACCCTTTTTCGTTTTTTCAAAACCAAGATCTCCGTAACAACCATTAAACTGAGATTTAGGAATAATGATATTAGCTTTAAGCCCCTGCCTATTATAATTACTATTTAGCACCTGCGCTTCTTTATGAACCACTGGCTTATATCCAAGCTCTTTTAAAGTCTGGATTAATACAGGCTCATCTTTAAACCTAGTTTCTACAACGTGATATTTGCTGATAGTACACCTCACTTTTCTTTCTTAACGCATTACTCTTAATTGTATTTCAATCTGCCCTTTTTTATTTTCTTTTCTACTTATAATATTGATAAAAGAATTCTTCCCAACTTCCTTATTTAATTTATTCTCTTGATAAGACTTGTTCAGGGTTTTTATCTTCACTCCTGTTCTCCATGCATGATCAAATTGAGAAGCATGAAGAACAATACCCTTTTTAGTTCTTTCAAAACCGACATCATTGCTAGAAGCACCAACCTGCTTACGTGGAAGAATAATATGAGCTTTTTGCGATCTTTTGTCTCCCATATATCCTTCTAAACTCATAGCTTCTTTATGAACTACAGGCTTATACCCCATATCTTTTAAAGTCTGGATTAATATAGGCTCATCTTTAAACTTAGTTTCTACAACGTGGTATTTGCTCGTGATACACCTCTCTATTCTTCTTTATAAACGGTTGTTATAGGATCAACATATTTTATTTCGTTCCAGCTATCAATAAACTCTAGATGATTAGTAAATTCGTAGATAGTGCTGTAAGGATTATTAACCGCTCTATTAATAGCATTATCAAAAGTGCAATAATTTCCTCTAATCTCACTGATATCAATAAATCGGTCAGACCTCAATGATACCCATTCCCATGTATGCTGACCTGGGCCAATCTTCATTTCTTTTAAAAAGAATATTTGCCCTGTATCACAAGCCTTGACATAAATATGATGCTTAACAATAGGAACAAACTCCTGACCTGTATTTGGATTTAAAATTCTCATCTATTCTCCTTTTCTATTCTATCCAATATATGCATGCAAAAATCATAAACTGCTCCCTTGCCTCCAGGATAATCAGATATGTAATTTGCATTATCTTTAATACTCTGTATAGCATCAGAAGGGCAACCTGTCCACTTTGATTTCTTCATACAAGCAAGGTCGTTCTCTGCATCTCCTATGTAAGCTACGTTATGCCATCCCAAATCGTTCCTTGTCAATAAGTGACAGTGTACTGCATCTATCTTATTACCGATCCCTGTCCAAACTTGCAAATGACCACTATTAAAACTATCTCTCCAAATATCAGAGTGACTACTAATCCTATTAACTTGATCTATTATCACAGCATCATGAGACTGAGTTGCTATAACAACAGATATGCCACGCTCCATTATCTTCTGCAAAGCATAAAAGTCCCTAGTATAAAAAGATTTCGTAACTACAGGAGACTCTTCTCCAATTACAGATGAAATTTGATAGATTCCATCTGTAAGTACTCCGTCACAATCGACTGCTACCACTTTTATATCTTTAAAATTCAATCTAAGCCCTTTAATCCTAAGAGGTTATATACTATCAATCTTACTTCACCATATTATACACAATTCATTTTCACTTTCAAATGTTATTTTTCACTTTTTGCCGATATATAAATAATAGCATTTTTTAAGATTGGAAGTGGATCTCTAAAGTCTTTTTCTGATTCTCTCTCAATCATTCCTAATACAGAATTGCATTTACGACAAAGCAATCCTCTAGCTGAGCCATCCCTATGATCGTGATCCAAACATAATTTATATTTTAATTTAGACTCAGAAACCCCGCAAATAGCACACTTCCCTTCTTGATTCTCAAACATCTCCTTATAACTTTCATAAGTTACATTTATTCCTCTTCTCTTCCATATGGCCATCCTACACTTTAAAGAATGCTTTTTCCTATATCTTTTACTTCTTGCTTTTCTTTTATCTTTATCCTCTGCATCTGGATTTTCCTGTCTATATTTTTTAATTCTTGCTTTTATCTTTTCTTTATTTTTTTGATAATATTCTCTTTGAAGTTTTTTAAGTTTTTCCTCATTATTATAACGGTATTCCTTATCATATTTTTTCTTAGCCTCTTTGGATATCATTTTTCCTCCTTATCTTTAATTTATCTCTATTTTGCTTCTCATCATAAGTAAAATCTATATTTTTATAATTAAATGATTTATAACAGGCTGTTAGATCCCTACACAGCTTCTGCAATCCGATTGGCTCTAAACTAGCAGAATTATCCGTCCCCTTAGAAGTTCTGTCTAGAGTAAAATGCCTTTCTATCCAACTAGCGCCCAAAGCATAGGCCCCTATATCGGCAGCAATACCAAGATGATGGCCGCTAAAACCGACCTTATCAAATTTACTTGATAATTTTATAATCTCCATTAAATATAACTCTTCAAATTTAACAGGATATCCAGAAGTAGTATGATATATCACAACTCTATCTTTCTTATATTTAAGATAATCAAACAACTCAAGCTTGGCAGTTTTGGAAATCATTCCGAGAGATATATGGACATCTCCCTGATAATTATCAAAAATGACATCCAACAAAACATAGTTCTCATTCATAGCAGATGGAATTTTTATAAAATCAGGATTTAGAGATATAATTTCTAGAGCAGAATCTTCGTCCCATACAGAAGAAGAATAACCTATCCCTACTTCCTCGCAATATCTCTTCAATTCTCTATGTTGCTCAATTGTAAATTCTAAATTTTTCCTATGCTCCAAATATGTTTCTCCAAAAGAATGTATAGGACAAGGATGATACTGACTGTGCATATGTCTAGGAACAGCTTTTAATGGGTTCCTTTTTTGAAATTTTATATAATCAGCACCACATAACTTAGACATTTTTATCATATCTCTTGCTATAGATATATCACCACCATGGTTGCAACACAACTCACTTATAATTTTACATTTTTTATACTCCATTATCTCTCCCCCTTCTTATATTCTTTGATATATTTAAACAGAACATCAGTCACCAACTGCGTAAATGTCTTTTTATTCTCCCTTGCTATCTCCTTGCAATCAGATATAATTTCTACATCTAATTTCATATTTACTGGTTTTTTCACTATTTTTCTCCAAAAAAAATCTTTACTTAATATCTAATATATAAATACTAAGTAAAGATTCAAATTCCTTCTTTATTCTGTTAGCTTATGACATTTTAAAATCAGATCTTTTCATCTTCCTTAGTTGTGTGAAATTTATCATATTAACATTTTTATGATACTTTTCTAAATACTTTTTTATATTCCTCTGCCCGCGAGGATTGACCGTATGGACAACCACACAAGCTGTCTTAGCTAGTTGCTCTTCCTTCATGACCCATGCCACATCCTCTCCATTCTCTTTAGGATGGCCTAAATCCCTGTCTAAGAAGATAAGATCATAGTCCTTAGTTCTTAACTCATCACAAGCAGTCCTTACGTCTTTTGTAATACATAGATTACAATCTCCGAATGTCTTCCTGAACCACTTGATTCTTTCAGGACAATCTTCCAATATAAAAATGTCAATTACACCATTATCCATTTTAGTTAATCAAATAATCAG
>SDBT01004884.1_pt1 | contig 22652 bp, 29 predicted proteins | sample 2277101 | NCBI WGS metagenome assembly SDBT01 (sample SAMN10404973, study PRJNA504765) | marine sediment metagenome | isolation source: marine sediment core GS10_PC15, 103 cmbsf | place: Arctic Ocean: Southern Knipovich Ridge | collected 2010 | reverse complement strand
ATACTTGAGTGGGCCGCGAGCAATGCTAAATCACGACACCTTGGTGCTACGGGATCGATGTATCAGAGCAGAACAACGAGAACTAAATGGAGATTCTGGAAGGATACTACGTAGCATTGATTCTTGTAGGAATATGGTCTGTGCTTTCTGCAGGGGCGGCGCTAGTGCTAAGCGAAGACCGTTGTTCGTCGTGGTTTGGAGGTCTGATCCTTGTTGTTGCTCCTTTCTTTTGTGGAACACTGGCATTTAGTAGTACACATGCTGGGCTTGATCCTGTTATTTTAATGTTTGGTTCTATTTTGGCTTCGCTCCTTATCGAGCTCGTAATTGTTGGCTACTTCGTCTGTTATCGCGTTGGTACATTACACAAGAAACAAAAAACGTCGTAACAACAATCCCGCCCCATGGCGGGTTTTTTATTATCTATGTTTTGGTGTAACCCAAAAATCCAGACGCCACCTTCCTCCCAGTGCAAGACGTGTCTGTGCCTCAAGTGCAGGAATGGAACCGAATATAATAAGAGTGAAGGGCATTAATATCCATGATACCAGATACCACACCGCATGAATCTTTTTAAACCCTTTCGGTTTAGGTGGCAGAAGTGCTATTGAAAGCACTGCAGAGCTTGCAATTCCAATCATAGCAATCATCATAATAACTCTGGTGATTTCAGGAAGATTATATGCTAAAAGCGTGCTTCGGAATTCTTCTCCCCCCAACACAATAGGCAACCATCCAAGAGCAAAGATAATCAAGGAGTTGGTTGCCCATGAGTGAAATCCTTCAATAATATGAAACATCCAATACCGTTTTGTTCTGGATAAAATATGCTTACTTTTATGGAATGACCCCATAATGAATCCGATGTTTTCTGCTCCCCATGCCCATCTGCGCTGCTGTTTGTATACGTTAACCATTGTCTGCCAAAACGAAGGGGCCATATTAGCATCCATCGATACGGGGAAAAGAAGCGGGACTGTGCGCCAATTCCCCTCATAGTGCATAAAACATTGCCAAAATATCCTAGAATCTTCAGAAACAATATCTGTGTTCCAAAACCCAATATCCACTAAGGCCTTCAAAGGCATGGAATGAGAAGAGAATGTTGTGAGTTTTTCAGGACGTGACTGCTGAATCAGCTGCCAAAAACTTGCCGAGAAACTAATGATTCGCGCCAATGCTGGTGCCTCAAAGATATTATTCAAAAAGAGAGGGACTGGTTGGTAGCTGGAATGAAGCGGATGTTCTGCGGTAAGGAATTTATATGTGAGAATGCTGAAGTATCCCTTATCTATCTGTGTATCAACATCAAAAACAGATACCAATATATTCTCATAAGAAATACGGTCAGGATCAATCACATCTCTAATAACTTGTTTTATTGCCCATGCCTGATTGGATCCTTTACCAGGAAGTTCCCCTTGTATGTTTTTGGGATGCTTGGTGGTTATTAATGTATGGAAGCTACCACCAAATTCCTTCTTAATCCGCTCTGCTGTCTGTTGAGCTTCCCTACCCGCTCTCTCTTCAGTTGCCAAAACAACGATACATCTGTCAGATGGATAATCAGAGGCTGTAAGTTTTTGGAATGTTTCTTTCACTACTGCATATGGCTCTTTATACATAGGCAGCATAATAAGATGGTATATATCTCCCCAACGGTGTGTTGTATTCGGGTTTTGTTCTAAACGCTCACGCCAATCAGTTTTCATATTCTTCTTGAGTGCGACAAAACTGCTACGCATGTGCAGAGAGAGATAGATGGTCTTAAAGAGCCAGTATAGATCGAAGAGGATGATAAAAACCGCCACCCATTCAGGAATCCATGAGGAAAAGAGCACGAGCAACAAAAGAGTTAACCATGCTAATATTGCAGGAATTGTTTTCCCCCATCTTAGTGCTGTGGAAGATTTCATGATGTATGTATTGTGATATCAAACACAGTATTAATTTGTGACCCAAGTGGGAAGCTCTTGGGAACAGTTGTTTAAAGACTTGCAGATATGGGCTGATTTGGCAAGGAGTAAGAGTATGGCTACTTCTCTTTCCGCTCTATAATCCCTTTGCTTATTAGAAACACAACATATACAGTCGGCGAGAGATTAACCAATCATACCCACAATCTCTTTTTAGGAACAATGGTCAAGTGAAGAACATGCGAGTTTTCATTTTTTCCCCCATATAGCATCAATCTTCTTCGAGTTGTGCTCCTCCTGATCCTCAGTTGTCATAAATGCGTTTGGACACTCCTGCTTCCATTCTTTGTAAAGAGCAATGGTGTAGGTAAATGGGTTGTCGTTGAAATTGCGAAGGATATACAACATTATTGCGTTAGCTTCGATCAATTCGATGAACGGTTTCTGTATGGCCTTATAGGCAGTATGTTCAGAGTTTCCAGGCAATACTATTCTGGCAGAAAGTTCCTCGATAGCATTAAACATGTTTATGGTGGTACGCTTTAATTCGTCATCCCCAAAAACAATTTTGTTATACACCCTGAATTTATTTTTGTCCAGACTGGTCATTTCTTCTAACGTAAAACTAGTGTCCTTCTTCAAAGAACCCAAGTTTGGTATCTCAACTCCTACCTCCTTTGCTCTTTTGTACAATACATCATTTAGTCCTAATATCTCTTTCCGAAACGAATTGTACACCAAAAGTACATTGTCAGTAGCCTCCCTCTGACGCTTTTGTTTTAATGTTTGTAGTGAGATAATTACGGTGGCTAGACCCATAACACCGACTACTGCAATCATAAATTCTGCTAACGAACCTACTTGAACAATGATGTTTTCAGGAAGATATGTAACCGCCAAAGAAAACCCAATAATAAGAGCTGTCACCGCGATAATGAAAACAACGATTATCCTTTTATACATATGAGAATTATACCAAGAGGTATCCAGCAAGAATAGGAATTAAATTTATCGGCGCCTAAGTAGGAAATTCTTGAAAACAGTTGGTTAAAGACTTGCAGATATGGGCTGATTTGGCAAGGAGTAGGAGTAATGCGACCTCTCTTCCTGCCCTATGATCCCTTTGCTTATTAGAAATATAACACACACAATAAACGGTAGCTGACTGATTGTGCCCAAAGAACCAAAACCTCCTTTTGGGGATGATGGTATTAAACACAGCATACAGAACGTCGACTTGAGTTTTTACGTGGAAGATAAGAAAAGCAATTTTTCAAAAATCTCCTCTGCTGAATTAATAACACTCTCCGCTTGTCTTTCGGGTAGTGGTGTGTCTTCATAATCAGAATGCCTCCGCTTTCTTTGAAGATTTCGTATCGTTCTCCCAACATACTGCTCATCCGTATTTCTGCTTGCGATAAAAAGATCTATTATCATTGCATGCCCATCTCCACCAGTCCTGGGTCGTTGGGTTTGGTGACAAGCACTCTGGTAAGACCAGGCTCGATGATAACACGCATAATAAGCTCTACTCACCGCAGAGCGAAGTAATGCATTTTTATAATCATTGTCTTGAGATAATTTGCTGCAAACATTAAACAACCTACGAGAAAGTTGAAGAGTGTAATCCCAGACATCCATAAGTTACAAATTTACTGAAAATCAACATCCACCCCCAGTTTCTCGGCACCATCAGCACCAGTTTCTATAAGTTCTCTCTGAATACTTCTGAGATAATTTAGTCCTTCTTTGACAGATCCATCGAACTTGATTGTTAAAAACATAACCGGATTCAAGCCATCATTTAAAAAATCAAAGATTTCTGCATTTATCTCTTCCCTAGTAAAATAATTTCTAATTATTGAAAGAGCTTCTGTTGCTGCCCTCGGTGTGGCAGGAAAGCGACGCACAAAGTCTTCTATTAATTCCCTCTCATTCCCAACTATTTTATCCTTTAATTTTTGGAAATCTTCTATGTCTTCAATAATTTCGCCACTCGCCAAAATCTCTTGGTGTTGCAAGAGACCAGAAACAACTGTAGAACTTTCACCATAAAAACCGCCAGAGACAGACACGTCAACAGCATCAAGCCCCTCAACTTTTTCAGCTTTGTTGAACACTCTCCAAGAAAAAAAATGTGCAAATTTATTGAAGACATCCTCCTTAGAGGAATATGGAGCTTCCTGAAAGGGCCCGTATCCCAATAATGGCTGCCTCGTACCGATGGTTGGATAAGTAGTACTTTTTGCAAACATAACCCTATTTCGGATTAGCTATTTCTAACGTGAAGCACTCTTCTCCGATCTTTTTACTGTCAACATAAATTTCAGCCGTGTATGTCCCGTCCTTTTCCATTTTTACACTAGGGATATTAGTAACAAACCCGAGCTCTTTTCCAGAAGATGGGCCGATTTTTGCCTCACTTGATTCAGCAACAACTTCACCATCTGGAGAAAAGATTTTCATCATAACAGAACAAGACTTAATTTCTTCTCCAAAAGAAAACTTTGCAACAGCACCGATATTATTTCGAATGGCGGGCAATTTGGAGGCTCTAAGTTTAACAAAAATCCCAACGATTCCAGGAGTGCCATTTTCTAATAAAAACGCATAGTCGCTCAGATGCAAAAAAACTAGTTTGACCATAGCATAAAATATTTGTTTGTGGTTATTATAACAAATTCTACTTATTTTTTGTATTCCTACTCTGTGACCCCAACGGGATTCGAACCCGTGTTTCCAGGATGAAAACCTGGCGTCCTGACCAGACTAGACGATGGGGCCTCGAGAACATTAAACCCTAAAATCATAAGGAACGCAAGAACGCAAAAAGGGCACCCTCACTGTGCCCCCTTTTGCAATTACCCATCTATTATACATTATCCGCCTCCATCGTCCAGAGTATCTGTGGATAATTTTCTCTTTGTCTCGTATACTGGAGATATATGATAGCAATTGGATTTTGGGGCCTGCTTCTTATAGCAAGCCTGTATGTGCTCGTTAAGGCAGCCGACTATTTCACTGACTCTGCAGAAGAGCTGGGATTATATTTGGGTATGCCTGCATTTTTAGTTGGTGTTACTATCGTTGCGGTCGGAACATCTCTTCCTGAGCTCGTTTCTTCAGTTATCGCAGTTATGCGGGGTGCTTCAGAATTTGTGGCTGGAAATGTTATTGGATCCAATATTGCCAATATCTTTTTAATCTTGGGTATTGCTGCGGTAATTAAAAAAAAGTTGAAGGTTTCTTATGAACTGATTCATATCGATCTTCCACTTTTAATAGGTTCTGCCTTTATCTTTGCCGTTACTATATATGATGGTGTCTTTAACCTGGTTGAAGCATTCATCTGTTTGGCGGGAATGGGGTTATATCTGGCATACGTTATCACATCCCAACGTGAGATATCCAAAGAATCACGGAAACTCAAAAAAGAACTTAAGAAGGAATTAAGAGAAGAGAAGCGAGTATTTAACAAGCGTGATATTTTAATTTTGATAGCGAGTGCTGGGTTTATCTACATTGGAGCCCGCTTTACAATAGAGTCGGTAATGAATCTTTCTCAGCTGTTTAATATCGGAAAAGAAGTGATTGCATTGAGTGTGGTTGCGTTAGGTACCTCACTCCCCGAATTGGCTGTGAGCATTAAGGCTGCACAGAAGGGACAATCCGAGATTGCGGTGGGAAACATTTTAGGATCAAACATCTTTAATGTATTCGCAGTAATGGGTATATCAGGACTTTTTGGAGCACTCATTATTCCTCAAAACTTAATCAACTTCGGACTTCCTGTTATGATTATTGCTACCCTGCTGTATTACTTCATTACTCAGGACAAAGAGATCACTATCTGGGAAGGATTGATTTTAATTATCTTCTATATCTTATTTATAGGGAAAGTGTTTTTGCTGTTTTAGAATTCTGTAGTATCAATAAAAAATGCCCCCGTTGGGGCAAGGTACTACTGTTTTTTAGAGAGCTGTGCTCCGTCACGATACCCCAACTGCTCCAAAATTCTCTTGATATCCGGCAAACATTCTTCGTACTCGATATGGAGTTCTTTGAATTCGGGATCGGTCACCTCTTTTCCCTGATGCTCCTGTTTTGTAAGGAATCGTCTTACTTCTATTATATTGTCACATATCAGAAAGATCTCAACGAATTCTTCCCCTATCCTGACTGATCCTACAAATATTTTCTTCATCTTGAACACTCCTTGTACTACAGTAGTATATCAAACCTAATACAAAATAAAAACGCCTATAGCTAGCGTGTTTGTGCCGGGGGTGGGATTTGAACCCACACGAGAAGTGAATCCCAGCGGGGCTTAAGCCCGCCGCGTCTGCCAGTTCCGCCACCCCGGCGAGATATCTCTGATACATACGGGAGGCGCGGGAGGGATTCGAACCCTCGTATAACGGTTTTGCAAACCGTCGCGTTAGGCCTCTTCGCCACCGCGCCACTAATCCCTCTGTATCAGGATATAAGAGAGCTGTCTGTATAATACACTCCCTCTTATTCAACAACAACCTTAATCTTGTCTCCTTTTTCAATTATTTCAGGACTGCGTAATTGCAATCCACACTCTCCTTCTTCAGCTCTCTTCACATTTTCTTTCCCTTGCTGAACATTAAGAATTCTTCCTCTTCCTATAACCTCATCTTCCCTAACAATCTCAAATTTATCTTTTTCCTGTATAAATCCTTTTAATACCTGACCTCCGATAACCTGTTTTTCTCCCTGTTGAGAGAAGAGTGCCAATACTTCCAGTTCTCCTCCTTCAGGCATCTTGTCACGTTCTGCAATAAACTCTTCGATAGCCTCAACAATTCGGTATATGATGTCAGAAGTTGTTATCTTTACATGCTGTGATTTAGCTAGATTCTCTGCAGCTTTGTTTGATTTAACATTGAATCCAATAACCCATGCTTTAGATGCTGTTGCATCTTTTATAGCACCGTCTGTAATGTCACCAACTTCTTGAGAGAGGATATTAATTACTACATCATCGAATGAAAGCTCTTTAATTACATAAGCAAGGGCTTCTAATGATCCTGATGTATCAGCACGAAGAATAAGCGGTAACTCTTCTCTTTCTTCTGTAGCAACAATTTCATCTTGAGGTTCTGCCTCCACAGGGTGCAGATCCTGCTTTTCTATCATCTCTAGTTCGCCTGCTGTAAATAGTTCTCCAATTAACGGCAATGATTCAAACCCCACTACCACCGCAGGACTAGATGGTTGCAGTTCATCAATTTGTTCACCGATAAAGTTTTCAAGATTGCGAACTGAACCGTCAGCAGAATGAGTACTGATATCATCTCCTTTGTGTATCGTTCCATCTTTTAGAATAAGAGTTGCTACAATACCACGTCGTGAATCTTTGTGAGCTTCCAGAACAAATCCTTTAGCTGCTATCGATGGGTCGTATGTGAGAGTCTGCATTTCAGCGAGAAGAAGCACCAAATCAAGAAGTTCATCTACACGTTCCCCTTCTTTTGCCGAAACACCGATCCATGGAATATCACCACCAAGTCCTTCTAACTCAACTCCGTGTGCTAGTAAGTCTTGTTTTGTTCTCTCAATATCAGCATTGTTTTTATCAATCTTGTTGATAGCAACAATATATGGAATCCCAGTTTCTTTTAGAATTGTGATAGCTTCCTGAGTTTGTGGTTTAACTCCGTCATCAGCTGCAACAACCAAAACTGCTACATCTGCAACAGTTGCACCACGTTGGCGCATCTGAGTGAAGGCAGCGTGTCCAGGAGTATCGATAAAAGTGATTTTTTTATCGTTACGTACCACTTCATAAGCTCCAACAGCCTGGGTAATTCCCCCTGCTTCACGCTCTGCAACTCTTGTTTCACGCAAATAATCCAGCAATGTTGTTTTGCCGTGATCAACGTGCCCCATAACCACCACAATGGGTGGTCGAGACTTTTGTGTGTCGTTAGAAGCCATCGCGCCTTACAATACCAGAAAGATGGGGTGGTATCAAGTTATCTTGCGTCTGTGTTAAAAATCTCGTATAGTATCGGTGAGGGAGGAGTGGCAGAGTGGTCTAATGCAACGGATTGCTAATCCGTGCCTCTTCGGAGGCCCGTGGGTTCGAATCCCACCTCCTCCGCCACGACATTTTTTTATCGTGCGACCCGAGTGGTTCGAATACTAGCATCTCCAGGTGTTTTTAGTTTGAATCGTGATAGAGATGGATGGAGTTGAGAATAAAATTATAAATATAGAATAATATGCCAAATAAACCCGTTACTATTACAGATTTCCGATGCAAAAAATGCAAATATCGTGCTGGAATGCGTCTTACCTTAGTCCCAGAAGACAAAAAGAAAGAGGATGTTTGTTGTCCAAAGTGTGGTTCTGGTGACATTACGTACGAAACAATGTTATAAAACATGGATACTGTTACTTTTTGGGGACTTCTTATAAGTTTTGCGGGGTCGGTGTTTTTAGCTTTTTCAGTAAAGAGAAATCCAGGGGATGCTCATCAATCAACTCTTAAAGGTGGGAAGCTGTATTTTGCAGTTATTGAACTTAAGTTGTTTAGGTTGGGAATTGGGTTACTAGCTTTGGGTATATTGTTACAGGCTGCTCCATTTTTGATTGACATATTCTACTATTGAATATGTGGTTTACATTTTGAATAATAGGAGTAAACTCTCCATTAAGTACTGTCGGGTACTTAAATATTTACTAATGTAAAATAAGTAAAAATATGGCAGACAAAAAGATAGTTTTCGTGGCTTTTGCTATCGAAGACGAGAAGCAAAGAGACCTTCTTAAAGGACAGTCATTAAATACGAATTCTCCATTTGAGTATGTTGATATGTCAGTGAAAAATGCATACGATTCTAACTGGAAAGAGCGAGTCCGCACTCGCATCCGACGTTCAGATGGAGTCATTGTTCTTGTAAGCAAGAACTCTTTAACTTCAAGCGGCCAAAAATGGGAGGTTGAATGTGCAAAAGAGGAAAAGACGAAAGTCTTGGGCATTTGGGCTTATACAGACGATCGAACAAATTTGGTAGGCGTAAATACCGCGGTATGGACGTGGCCTGCGATTGCAAAATTCATAGATAGTCTTTAATTATTAAGCAGTTATACCATGTCAAGGAAGGCTCTTATTGTAGGTATTAACTACTACAAACATGGCAAGCCGCTTTTCGGGTGTGTAAATGATGCACATGATGTTAAGGCTGTTTTGGAACGACACGATGGTGGATCAGTAAATTTTGACTGCGAACTATTAACAGGAACTGGATTAAGCGACCAAGTTGATCGGGCTGACCTTAAAGACAAAATTGAGGAATTATTTAAAACCAAAACAGACATTTCATTGTTTTATTTTTCTGGACATGGACACATAGAGGCGACTGGTGGCTATCTCTTGGCATCAGATTCAAATCGAGGTGATGAGGGGGTGTCTTTATCTGAAATTTTAATATTTGCTAATGAATCACCAGCCCGAAATAAGATTATTATTTTAGATAGTTGTCATTCGGGCATAGCAGGATCGTCGCCAACAAGAGGGCCATTGGCTACTTTAGCGGAAGGTGTGACCGTTTTAACCGCCTCAACGAGTGAGCAATACGCAACGGAAGAAAACGGAAGAGGTTTGTATACCACTCTATTAGTAGATGCACTCAACGGAAGCGCAGCTAATCTTATTGGCGATATTTCCCCTGGTAGCGTATATGCACATATAGATCAATCACTTGGCGAGTGGGAACAGAGGCCTGTTTTTAAAACAAATGTTCAGCAATTTGTTTCCTTGCGTAAAATAGCACCGCCAATTTCCTTGTCAGATTTGCATCTACTCACTGAATTCTTTACCTCGCCTGGTTTTGAATTTCCTCTCGACCCAACCTACGAGCCAGAAGCAAAAGGCAAGGATGAGGGAATGCCACCAGCAGACCCAGAAAATACAAAAAAATTTGCCATACTTCAAAAATATAATAGACTAAATTTACTTGTTCCGGTAGATGCCGCTAATATGTGGAACGCTGCAATGGAAAATAAAGCATGTAAACTTACTGCGCTAGGAGAGCATTATAGAAGACTTGTAGAAAAAGGACGCATTTAATAACCAAAATTATTGAAAACAACCTTACAGAACCCCGACCCACATGCCTAAATTTTGTTCTGAAAAAGCTCCTTGTAAACCCTTACGGGGCCTCACCTGTGATGGTACTAGACCTGAGTAGCCCGCCACGACAATTTTTTATCGTGCGGCCCGTGTGGTTCGAATCCCATCACCCCCCCAATGTATTAAAACTAGGGATTGTTAGATTACCAATTCTTTCATATCTGGTTCTATTTGGTTGCTTTCCAGTACTCCCCTAATTAATTTATTTACTATTGATTTTGGTAATTTATTTGGAAATATTTTGCCATCATTTTTGATTTTCTCAATTAGTTCTGTCATAGACAGAGGATAAACGGTGTTACAGTTTATAACACTTTTCACACTAAGAAATCTAAAATCAGAAGATGATATAGCGACCAATGTATCAGGACTTTCACCAACCCTTTTAATAAATGCCTCTTTCTCCGCAATCTTTTTTGTTATCGTGACAAGCAAGATAAGTTCATCTATTTTTGGATTAGCATTCAATACGATAAAAAAACGGTCCCCACTATATTGAGTTCCGTCTTCATTTTCAATGTCGACACAAAAATGATATACCGATCCCTGTTCTATACAAATTGGTATTGAAATTTCAGGAGGAATTTCCATATCAGAAAATTCCTTTAACAAAGAATTGCTTTGACTTCTTCGCTCTCTTGGTAAATATTCTTAGATGAATTAATGTCCACATCCGATGCTTCAAAGATGCTCAATCCACGACTGCGAGGGTTCAGAAAAAAATCTAAATAATTCATTTTAGTCCTCAACTTCTTTTCAATGAGAATCTCTTTTTCATGCTTCTTCCATTCTGGGTAATTGTGTGAAATATCTGCAAGCTCAAATTGATCTTGGTCTCCAAATTCTTTAAATACAACCTCCAACGCCTCGATGTCTGTCTGAGAAAAAACTCCCAAATCAACCTCTCGTTTCGAAACTATGGTTTGTTTCTTCGTATCTTTGGCATTGTGACGCAAAAATCCTTTTGCATACTTAAAGCAATCGCTTTCGAGCTTTTCTTTAGACAAATTTGCGGTATTCAAAAGATTTGAACCTACTGGACCTAATTTCATTGCCCAATAATCATCTCCAACTATAGGCCTCCCATATTTTCTTAAATGGTACCTATCAGCAAAATAGATAAGCTTAACAGCCTTCATTTTATTGATTTTTCCATCCTTCTTACGTGCAAAGTAGTTGATTGCTTGGGTACTCTTTTTGCAGAGAGGTGTAACCATAAATACGTTGTTTATATTATAGCACATGGAAGTAAACAAGGGGGAATATGAATATAAATAATTAAGATTTATCCTATAATCCAGGTTCCAACATCGTCTAGTGCCCCCCCCTGCCACAACAATTTTTATCATGTGACCCGTATGGTTTGAGTCCTACCACCCGAGCCACCAAAATCGCCTTTGAGGCGGTTTTTTGGTAGAATGGAATATATGGAAGAAGAAATTTTGAAAAAAATTGAAGCGCAGGATAAAAAACTTGAAGAAATTTATAATTCTATTGAAAAGACGAGAAAGTATTTTCTTTGGACGCTTATTATAACGGTAGCTGTAGTTGTTTTGCCACTTATTGGGTTATTACTTGTCATTCCTAAATTTTTAAGCATCTACAGTAATAGTTTTTTGGGTTTATAGAATTACTAGCAGAATTGAATTATTTAATTAAATTTTAAGAACTACTTGCTAAACAGGTTCCAACATCGTTTAATGCTCCCCGCATCATTGTGCTAGCACGAGGAAACTAGCTACTATAAAATAATAAACATGGCTAAGTACAACAAATTAGTGAGAGATAGAATCCCCGAGATGTTGGATGGAAAAAATATTCCTTACGAAAAAAGAATCGCTACTGCTAATGAATATAAGTCTGAACTTATAAAAAAACTGGTTGAGGAAACTAGTGAATTTTTTGAAGATCCTACAGAGGAAGAACTTGCTGATGTTTTGGAAGTTGTCATGGCACTGCAGAAACTAACTGAATACTCAAATGTTGAAGAAACAAGAAAAAAGAAACGTGATGATAGGGGCGGTTTTGAAGAAAAAATTATTTTAAAAGGAGAAAAAAAGTAGCGCACGAGGATTCTCATTTAAAAACTGTTATTTATCTTGTGTAACCGTAAAAAGGTTCCAATATCGTATAGTACCCCCCGCCATATAAAAGTTTTATCGAACATGACCCGAGTGGATAAATCATGAATTTTTCAACCGGAAGGGAGCAAAAAAAGACTTAAAAACTCAGACACTCATTTATAGTATATGTCATTGCAAAAATATTTTATTGGTTTATTAAATGAAAATACGGCTGATAATGATGCCTCGCCTAAGGTGACGAGGAAAATTGCACAAAAGCTGATTGAGCGAATTAAGATCATAAAATTATACGCTCATTCGTATGCACTCACACTAAATTTTCAAAAAGGAGATTTTGATGCTATCGATCTGTTAAATTTTGCATATGAAAATAGGCTTCAGGGTATTAATATTCATATTGATAGTGGGAAGAAAAATAGTTTAAAACAAAAATCCATTAAAGAACTTGAAAAAGTAAAATTACGCGCAGAAAAACTAAAACTAGGGATCAATCTTGAGATTAGTAGTACGTCTAAAAAAGAAGTGAATTCTGTTGTTAAAATTGCCAGGGTCTTAAACGTGAAAAATGTTAGAGTTTATATCAGATATGGCGGTCACGTTTTAGAGATCATAAAAAGGGGCACCGAGGATCTAAAATATATTTCTGAAGTAGCACGAGATGAATTATTTTTTACTGTTGAATCTCACGGAGTTCTAAAATCAAATGAATTAGTTCAGATAATTGAAAAAGTTAATTCTCCCCAGGTAGGATTATTGTTTGATTTTGGAAATATGATTAATGTGGGTGAAAACCCTCTTGATGCATTAACGGTTATGTCGCCTTATATTTCTCAAGTACATATGAAAGGTGCTAAGAAGGTAAAAATAAAAGAAGGATTCAAACAAATAGGAGTGCCCGAAGGCGAAGGTGATCTTCCTCAAATGAGAATGTTATCTACTCTATTATTATTAGGTGAATCTGAACCACAGGTAAAATCTTATGCATTGGAGCAAGAAGTGGGACACGAATCCCCCCTTTTTAGATTTGATAATGAAGATGAAAATCCCCTTATTCCAAATCGTGAACCAAGTGTTACACATCTTGATAAGAATAGATCTGTTGAAGAAAATTTACTTCTAGAAAAACAAAATGCTTATAAACAGATTCAATATGTGAGAAGTCTGCTAAAACAAATGGAAACAATGTCCAAATTAATAATTAAAGAATAGCTTCTCTTTTGTCCCCGACCCACGTACCCAAATGTCACTTCGAAAAACTTCTCTAAAAATATTTATGTGGCCTCACTTCCAGTGGTTCTGGACCCGAGTGGCCCGCCACGACAATTTTTTATCGTGCAACCCGTGTGGTTCGAATCCCATCACCCCCGCAAATTTTTCACTTTATTGTCTAGCCAATTTTTAGTAGAATAATAGAGGAAGGTCATATTAAATAATTTATAAGTAATCAAAGATATGAAAAAAAGATTTCCTTATCAAGTCCATGTATTCCTCGGAATCGTATGGATCTTTATTGGGGTGGTTCTTTATTCAGGAGTTGAATTGGTAATTTGGGTAGCGGGAGGATTAGTTATGCTTGTGATCGGCTTACTTAACAGAAAAGCTAAAAACAATCATTAATAACCCATCGAAAAGGTTCCAACTGGCGGTGTAAATTGAAAATAGCTCGAACGGAATTCTGTCCTCGCCGCGCTTTGCGCAGTTCGGATAGGGCGGGGCAAAAATGAGCGGCTCCGCCGCAAACATTCCAAACTGCCAAAGAACCTGAAAACAAATCGGCCCGAACCATATTTTGTTAAGGGCAAAAGAAATTTTTTCATTATTGAAGTCGAAGAATTAATTTTAATAAAACGTTTTTAATATGAATCAAAAAATAATTATTGCAATCGTTGTTCTTGTCATTATTGCTGGAACAGGCTGGTTTTTTATATCTCAAGACTCTAGCACTCTGACAGATAAGATAGCTGAAGATAAGGTAACCGAAGATCAGGAAGTTCTTGATATAAAAGGTGGCGCTGGTATTCCTCCCGATGAAGCATTGACCGAAGTTTTATTTCCTATAGGTGGTGAGGAGCTAGAATATGGACAGACTTACTCAGTTCAATGGGAAAATAATTCCGGCAGTACAAGGTCATTTACTATTAGGCTTATTGCATATGGTGCAGATAACAGAGTTATAAGTAACGAAAAGATCGCGGGGGATGTTATTGTGCAAGAAAAAGGTGTCTATCAATGGAAGGTCTCCCAACCCTCATATAATAGATATAAAGTGGAGATTTATCCCGAGGGCGGCAGAGAGCTTGTTGGTAGAAGTACGGATTTTTTCTCCATCATTGATAGTGATCCGCTTGTTGTAAATCCACCGGAACCTAAACCGCCTCTACAGACTGACAATCTAATTGTTGATTTGCCTCTACCGGATCAGCAAGTATCAAGTCCAATAATAATAACGGGAAAGGCGCGCAATATATTTTTCGAAAGGCAATTTAGAGTAGATTTACTTGGTTACGATTATCCACTCGGCCATCCGAAGTATGCGGAGAGCAGCAGGGTGATTATTTCCGCAAACGCGAAGATTGTCGGCGACTGCGATTGGGTTAGAGGCCAATGGTGCGATTTTGAAGCAACTATCAACTATTCGTCTTCTGACACTGGAGTTGAAAATATGCTATATTTCTACGATGGTGGGCAAGGTGATCTGGGAACTCCTGCTGCACCAAAATTTATTGCTGCACTTTCGATCAAACTTAAGTAGAATTTGCCGCTAAAGAAAAACTTGAAATTGTTAATGTGCGTGGCGGAGCCGCTCATTTTTGCCCCGCCCTATCCGAGCTGCGCAAAGCGCGGCGAGGACAGAATTCCGTTCGAGCTATTTTCAATATACACCGCCACGACAATTTTTTATCGTGCGACCCGAGTGGTTCGAATCCCATCACCCCCGCCACAAAAAAGTTTTGTAGAACATGGCCTGAGTTTTTAAGAGCACCCAAGCTCATACAATAAGAATATGAAAAAAGAAACAAAACGATGCTGGGGGTTGGTTGATAATGATACGTTAATGGAGGAATATCATGACAAAGAATGGGGTGTGCCTATTCACGATGATCGCCATTTGTTTGAGGTCCTCATATTAGACGGTGCACAGGCAGGACTTTCATGGAGAACTATCTTGAACAAGCGTGAAAATTATCGTAAGGCATTTGATAATTTTAATGTAAAGAAGGTTGCGAAGTACGATGAGAAGAAAATACAAGAATTACTAAACGACAAGGGAATTGTGCGAAACAGATTAAAGATTGCTTCGGCTGTTAGAAACGCAAAAGTGTTTATGGAAATACAAAAGGAATTTGGATCGTTCGATACATATATTTGGGGGTTTGTAGATGACAAACCGATAAAAAATAGATGGAAACATATGTCTGATCTGCCCGCACAAACAAAGCTGTCGGATATTATAAGCAAAGACCTTAAACGTCGAGGTATGAACTTTGTGGGCTCTACAATTATATACGCGATCATGCAAGGGATAGGAATGGTGAACGACCATCGGGTGGAATGTTTCAGATATAACGAACTTTAGGAATGGGATTGAATTACCATATCACCGACAAAAAACTTCCACAAAAACCCAACCCCTGTGTTGTTTGATTAGAAGAGCCAATCATATAAAAGTTTTACCAAACACAACCCAAACACCATGAAAACCATAAAGAAAAAAACCTGGCCCGAGTTATTTGAAGCCATATATTCAGGTAAAAAGAAATATGACTTACGACTAAACGACTTCGAAATCAACGAAGGAGATACTTTAGTATTAGAAGAATGGGATCCAAAAACTAAAGAATACACAGGACGTTCTATTGAGAAAAAAGCTACCCATGTATGGAAATTCAAGACAGATAATCTTTTTTGGCCAGAAGAAGAAGTTAAAGAAAAAGGCATTCAGGTAATATCCATAGAATAAGAAAACCCCCTCACTTTTCGGTTCGGGGGCTGAGTTTAACTCGTCCAAGAGCGCTATGAGTTGTCAATTGGTGAGTCGGGCACAGGCACCTTTGGAGTTTCTGGCGGGACAACAAACGCAAAGCTGTATTCGCTAGGCCAGTAGTGAGAATAAATGATACCGTGTGAGAAACTCAGCAGTCTATGTCCATCGCTATTACAATGAGCAACAAGCCTACACAGATCACCCGAGGAATCCTCGATGGGGGTGTGCATTGTGATTATCCACCGAGGTATTGCAGTTATCCAATAATCATCACTCATAAGCAGTTCCAAGATGAGACAGGTAATTTCGGGATTTGGGACGACTAGGCTTAGTCGTCCGGCTTTTTCATATACCTCTCTGATAGTACAACCACCACCCCAAATTGCCGCTGCTCTGAGCACAGCAACTTTGGTAGTAATGCTATCTGTTGGATTGAAGTTTGGCGAATTGAGTACGTGCCTGGCACGACCACCGATTAGGCAACCATTTGCCTTAAGACGTTCGAGCCACTGGGGACCAGTCGTACCATCGGAAGTAACTGAAAAATAAAGCACTCCATCTTTTTCGTACCATTTTTGATTGAAGAGACTTTTAAACGATTCGGGTGAAAAACTTGATCTTGTGAGAAGACGGAAAAAATCTCGTCGTTCCTGATATTTCTTCTTTGTCAATCGCAACGCCCAAGTTTGTAGTTCGTTGAGCTGTCCACCTGTGATCATCTCTTTCTTACTCATAACGGAATCCTTTCTGGAGTCCATCGGGCACCCTACTAATCCCAACACCATGTTGGGATGTTCGTAGGCCCAGTTCAGCACACTTGCTATCTTTTCATAACAGCCTCTGCAATTGTTTTAAGCTTAAGATAGGCACGCACTGCATCCTGTCCATTTTTCACCGTAACTCTTATTACCATTCCCAGATCAATAATGGGGTGAGCCACCTCAACTTCATAGACAGCACCATCAATTTTCCCTTCGGTCTTCTTCTCTTGCACGCTCATATTCACTTCTCCTATGTACTTCGCTTACCATATCCCATCCCAAGCCTTCATACAAGAAAAATATGTATAAAAAGAGCCCGCTACAGTGTAACGGGCTGATTGGTAGTTTTGGGGGACATACCAAGGTCCACTTGCCGATCGTCGGTCACGCCTTCTATCGGAACTTGCTCGAAGACTTTCGCATAATGCACTTCCCTTCTTTTCGTCCAGATTGCGGGTTGACGATGCTCTTCACACTCAGCCCTGAGTGCAAAGAGGAACCACATTGTAAATATAGCACATCGAGCCACAAATAAAAAGGGCCCGCTACGCGTCGTAACGGGCCAAACGGTATTTTATGCGGACTTACCGAGGTCCGGAGCGCCCGATCGATGATGCGCTACAGGAGGAGGGCCATGGTTAGAAATCTCTTCATGGTGCACGTCCTTTCTTTTGTTCAGGCAACGTAGTTCAAACATCTCTTCACACTCAACCCTGAGTGCAAAGAGGAACCACGTTGTTAATGTATCATATTAAGACACGGGAAACAATAATCATACAAGTATGGTAGTATAGAAATATAACAACTGACTAAACACCTATGGCAAACGTTACTATCTATTCCACACCCACCTGCCCCTTCTGTCAGATGGCAAAGGAATTTTTAAAAGAGCACGATATTGAATACACAGATATCGATGTCTCAAAGGACAAAGAAAAACAAGAAGAGATGGTTAAAAAGTCAAAACAGATTGGTGTTCCTGTTATCGAGGTAGATGGAGAAATCGCAGTTGGGTTCGATAAAAAAGAACTCGCAAAACTTCTCAAGATTGACGGAAAGTAGATAGGTCATTATGCACAACAAAACCCCGTCAGAAGACGGGGTTTTTATATTGTCGTGAATATTTACCCTTCCGTTCTTCCACCCTCAGGTCCTCCACCACTCTCAGGCGGTGCTGCCATCGGCTGCTCTGGGGCGCTTGAAGAAGGAGCACATGCTTTCCCATGCTTTGCTGCTTTTACAAGCATGAAAAGAGCTGCGAGTGCTATTAACACGTATACAACACGTGCCAACAGAGACATCACACCAAAGATTGCTGCTACCAAGTCAAATCCGAAAAGTCCTACGAGACCCCAGTTAAGGCCTCCGATGACTACTAGAATAAGAGCAATCCAACTAACTACTCCTAATTTTGATGCGTTCATAATAATATGATTAGTATAAAACAACCGACCTTTATATGTTTATGTTGGTGATAGTATAGCATATCCATATCTCTCGTCATAATTGATACCAACGATGTTTTAAGGTATCGTTGTATTAATGAAGCCTAGAGTATACGTTCAAACACTCCTTACTGAAACACTCACAAATCTATTCGGCGAGGACAAAGCCCAGCTTTTATATACAGTAGAGATGAGGGCAGAGGAGACATTCGGAGACTATTCAACCAACTGTGCATTTGTACTTGCTCCACACCTAAAACAATCCCCTCAGGCTATCGCTCAAAAGATTGTTGACCACATACTCTCCACCCAACCCAAACACGTTACGGCTGTAGAGATTGCAGGAGAAGGATTTGTTAATATCTTCCTATCTGACACATTGTTCTTTGATTCTCTCTCAACACTATCCCCTCCTAAACAGCTCAATCTTGGAAAGAACCAAAAGATTATAGTTGAATACTCATCTCCAAACGTTGCAAAACCGATGCATGCAGGACATCTGCGTGCAACAGTCTTAGGAGACTTTTTGGCACGTCTATATGCATACACAGGATATAAGGTAATAAGATGGAATCATCTGGGAGATTGGGGAACACAGTTTGGTAAGCTCATTGTCGCATATAAGCTGTGGGGAGATGATAAAGACATGGAACAGAACCTGATGGGCTTCTATGTGCGTTTCCACAAAGAAGCAGAGAAAGATCCTTCTTTGGAAGAACGCGCACAGGAAGAGTTCAAAAAACTGGAAGCAGGAGATAAAGAGAACAAAAAGCTTCTACGTTGGTTCCTAAAAACATCTATCGCCGAATATCAAAACACATACGACTTACTAGGTATCAGCTTTGATAAAATCACAGGAGAAAGCTTTTATAACAAATACAATAAAAAGATCCTCTCTCTTCTAAAAGATTCAGGACTTGCACATCAGAGCGAGGGAGCGTGGGTTGTTCCCATAGAAGGACAAGAAAACCCGGCCCTAGTACAAAAATCTGATGGTGCTACACTCTATCTAACCCGTGATCTTTCTAGTTTGTGGTACAGACTTAAAAAACATCCACGCAAGATTCTGTATGTTGTTGGTGATACTCAAATTCTGCATTTCAAACAACTCTTTGCTGTCGCAGATAAACTCGGATGGGGTAAAGATGTTGACTTGAAGCATGTTGCATTCGGACTGGTAATGCTTTCACAAGACAACAAGAAGATGAAACTCTCAACAAGAAAAGGAGTGGTTGTTAAAGCAACGCAGCTTATAGACGACGCCATGGAGGCTGCAAAGAATACGATAAGAGATCAATCTATATCACAAGATGAGAAAGATCGAATCAAACACGTAGTGGGAGTAGGTGCAATAAAATACAGCATGCTAAAAGACAACAGAACAGGCACCATTACACTAGATATGGATTCTGAAACCTCCCTAAAGGGCAACTCTGCTCCTTATCTGCAATACACATATGCCCGTCTTTCTAGTATAGTTCACAAGGCAGGACAATTTTCAAATGGAAAACCAGAAAAAATGGGAAAACTGGAGCGTGGACTCATTAAACGTGCAGCAGAGTTTGAAGCAGTTTTATCGCTATGTATAAAGACATCTTCTTCACACAACCTCACAGAATATCTGTTTGAACTATCCAACGCGATCAATCATTTCTATGAGGAAGTTCAGATCTTGAGTGATACCGAATTAGAACGACGAGACGCACGTCTGACTCTTATCGATAATCTCCGTTCCTTGTTAAAAACTGGTCTCGATATTTTAGGTATTGAAGTATTAGAAACAATATGAAGAAAGAATCTGTTATTGAGTGGGAGATAACACGCAACAAAGACACTAAGCGTAGCGGGTTATTTTATGGAGGTGTATTAGTGATTATGATATTACTCCTACTCTTCTCTATATGGCAGGATAATTTATTGTTCGGTGTTTTTGTGGTGCTGGCAGTTGGGACAATACTGTTTATCTCAACCCAGGCTCCTGATTTGAACACATTCAAACTCACAGACAAAAAACTCATCATTAACGACAGTACAGAATATGAATATGAAAGATTTGTTCACTACGACATCTACAGCTTCGGTGACGAAGATCAGGAACTCTTCTTTATCTTCCGAGAACGATTAAAACCAATTCTGCGTATTCGCATTCACGATAAAGACGAAGATACGATAAAAGAGCTTCTTTCACAAAAATTGCCCCGCAAAAAAACAGACCCCTCTTTGATCGATCTGTTTTCCAAGATTATTGGAATTTAACCAGACTTGACTATCGGTATTTGGTTGGTAGTATAGAAAGCACTGTCCCCGTAGTTTAACGGATAGAACACTGGCTTGCGGAGCCAGCGATAGGGGTTCGATTCCCTTCGGGGACGCAATTGTTATTCATTTTGCGGATATATTTTGTAGATGTAGTGGGAGTTTTGTTTTTGTCTGCGTATTGACAAGTGCACTACCATCTGGTATGATGCCCTCAGTACAGCACAGTTTTGTGAACCAAGGAGGTTAATCATGAAATTGCTGGTAAGTCGAAGTGCATGGGTTTTGGTGGTATGCACGATGTTAGTGCTGGGTTGGTTTTCTTTGGGAGTACTTCTTCACCCCAGTGGTGCGGAGGTGAGGAAAGAAGTCTCGGTTTCGCCACCCCTGACGTACGTGGTGAACGGGGAGCTCGTGGAGGTAGATATTCGCATTGTTAAATTCAACGATGTGAGAAAGGTGGTGCTCTGGTTTGAGGATGACACTCACGCCGAATACATCCTCCACAAATCACAGGTTGACCAGTTCGTGGTAGCAAGTAAAAAGCTCCACCATGACCCTGGAGTAAACCCGTACAACAACAGACGCACCACAAAGCTCACAAGAATCAACATCGGGAGACCGATCTTGATGGGTCCATTCTGGTGGACAACAGGGCCCAGTCTAGGAAAACACTCTGACATCAGGGACGGTGTTATTCTCTACGAATTCAATTTTCACACGGCATGGGAATCTCCCGATCAATAAGTAGCCCTATACATATTAGAGCGGAGCAATACGAGCTTCGCTTTTTTTATTTTTCTTGATACAAACACAAAAATGCCGGATACTGATAGTATGTTGAAACTTGCTACGCCACTCTCTGAAATCAAAGGTATTGGACCTCAGATGGTTCAACTCCTTAACAAGCTTAGTATTCATACCGTAAAGGATCTTTTATATCACCTTCCTTTTCGCTATCAGGATTTTTCCACAATCACTCCTGTCGCAGAACTTGAAGAAGGCACTGAAGTTACAGTACATGGAGAGATCACAGCTCTCTCCATGTCACGCACTCCATACAAAAAAATGTGGGTTATTCGTGCAACTGTAACTGACGACACCGGGAAACTTAAAGTTGTCTGGTTTAACCAAAAATTCATCATGGCCCAGCTCAAAAAGGGCATGATGGTTAATGTTGCTGGGAAGGTAAGTGCAGATGGTACAAAACTTGCTATGTTAAGTCCTGTTTTTGAAATTATCTCCAAAAGCGTACAACAGGCTCGTCACACAGGCCGTATTGTCCCCATCTACCCAGAAACACGCGGAATTACTTCACGTGCTATCCGTCTTGCACTCAGCAAGGTAGTTGAGCATATAAACAATGCAGAAGAATTCCTGCCTCAAGACATTCTTAAAAAACACGATCTTCCTCTTCTGCAGGATGCGTTCAGATACGTTCACTTTCCTACAACAATGGAGGAGGCAGAGAGAGGACTGGAACGATTTTCATTTCAAGATCTCTTCTTCCTACAACTTCTCAACGCAAACGAACAATACCAACTTACAAAACATAACTCAGATGTTATTTCATGGACCCCGGAACAGATCAAAGAATATTTTTCTTATCTTCCATTCACGCTCACAGCTGCACAAAAAACAGCACTGCATGATATTCTCCAAGATCTTTCATCATCACATCCAACTAGTCGTCTTATGCAGGGAGATGTTGGTTCAGGAAAGACTATCGTTGCAGCACTAGCTGCGTTGGTAGTAGCAGAACAAGAGTTTCAGACCGCCTTCATGGCTCCGACTGAAGTCCTGGCAATCCAACACTATCAAACGTTTAAGACGTTCTACGAAGAGTTTGGAGGTGGTGTTGCTCTACTAACCTCTTCTCAGGCAAAAGGATTTTTTGGCGATGGACTTGAGCGCGAGTTCTCAAAACCAGAATTAATAAAGCAGATCAAAGCAGGTAACATCAAAATCGTAGATGGTACTAATTCGATGATTCAAAAGAAGGTGTAGTATAAAAACATGGCATTTGAAGTTATTGATGAAC
>SDBT01004883.1_pt1 | contig 22655 bp, 18 predicted proteins | sample 2277101 | NCBI WGS metagenome assembly SDBT01 (sample SAMN10404973, study PRJNA504765) | marine sediment metagenome | isolation source: marine sediment core GS10_PC15, 103 cmbsf | place: Arctic Ocean: Southern Knipovich Ridge | collected 2010 | reverse complement strand
GGGATATTCCTTTTCACTCACGTCACAGATCATATTTATCAGTGGAGAGAATAAGTCAGTATCAAAATTGTTCGATTTATTTTGAAGGACTGTGGCTACACGTTCAAGCCCCATCCCCGTATCGATGGACGGAGACGGGAGGTCATGGAGTTGTCCCTTTTCATCCAGAAAAAACTGCATAAAAACAAGGTTCCAGAGTTCGAGAAAGCGGTCACTTCCCTGTTCAATAAGACTACAGGGATCCCCATCATCCAATTCAGGACCAAGATCAATATGGATCTCAGAACATGGCCCACAAGGGCCGGTTTCCCCCATAGCCCAATAATTATCTTTTTTTCCTAAACGAAAAATCCTTTCCTTGGAAATCCCTATGCCATCTTCCCAAATCTTGAAGGCCTCATCATCCTCCTTGTACACGGTGATGTAGAGTTTGTCTCTGTCCATTTTGAACACTTCCGTAAGAAGTTCCCATGCGAATTCAATAGCTTCTCTTTTGAAGTAATCTCCAAAAGAAAAATTCCCGAGCATTTCAAAGAATGTATGATGTTTATTGGTTTTTCCAACCGCTTCCAAATCATTGTGTTTACCACTGACTCTCAAACATTTCTGGACTGAAGTGGCTCTTTTGTATGTCCGTTTCTCCAACCCAAGAAATATATTTTTGAATTGATTCATCCCCGCATTGGTAAAGAGCAGGGTTGGATCATCCTTAGGTTGAAGAGACGAACTCTTAATAATTTTGTGTCCATTCCGGGCAAAAAAATCAACAAAATGCTCCCTTACCGCCTGCGCTTTCATTTTTCTCTCTCTTCCTCTGTCCCGCCTTCTCTACCGACATCCACTCTTGTCAGTTCCATATCATCTAAAACGACATCCAGAGTCGAACGAACTCCCATAACTTTAAGCTTAAAATTATCAGGACTGGAAGAATATCTCAAACCCTGCTCATAAGAGATATATTCATCCTTGTAGAGTTTATAGACCGATTGATCAAATGACTGCATCCCATATTGAGACATCCCTTTTGTGATGGCATCTCTGATAAGGCGGGTTTTTTCTTTATCTTGAATGCATTCTGCAATAAAAGGCGTATTGATCATTACTTCCACAGCAGGAACTCTGCCTTCACCATTTTTCCTTGGAATAAGTCTCATTGAAATGACGGCTTTGAGGATGACTCCAAGCTGCAGGCGGAGCTGTCTTTGATGGTGCGGAGGAAAGACAGAGATGATTCTGTTGATTGTTTCGGGAGCATCCACTGTATGCAGTGTACTCAAGACAAGATGGCCGGTTTCTGCGGCGAGAAGAGCTGTTTCAATGGTATCTTTTTCCCGCATTTCTCCCACGAGTATCACATCAGGATCTTCTCGAAGAGATGAAATAAGTCCCCGAGAATAGGACTGGACATCCAATCCAACTTCTCTTTGGCTGATCATGCATTTTTTGTCATGGTGAATATACTCTATCGGATCTTCGCTGGTAATGATGTCATCTCTTCGATGCCGATTGATGTGGTGTATTATGGCTGATAGTGATGTGGTTTTTCCCGAACCTGTCGATCCTGTGATCAGCACAAGACCCCTTTGCTCAAGAGCAATTTTCTCGAGGACTTTAGGAAGAAGGAGCTCACTGATGGACTGTACTTCCAAAGGGATTATACGCAGGGCTATGGCCAAGCTGCCTCTCTGTTGAAATATACTGCCTCTGAATCTCCCAAAACCCTCTAGACTATAGGCAAGGTCTAAATCCATGTCTTGTCCAAGTTTCTCTCTTTGATGCTCATTGGTAATCTGGTTGACAAGTTTTTGAGTGAGACCGGGAGTCAGTTTTGGATACTTTGTTAAAGGCTCAAGTTCTCCATGGATGCGGAGAACCGGAAAATTGCCAACTTTCAGATGGAGATCTGAAGCCTCACTCTCAATCGCAATCTTTAACAATTCATTGATATCCATCGATTGTTCCTTCTAGTTTATTTTAAACATAAGTCAACCAATTGAACTTATCCTCTATCTTCCCTTTTACATAAGAAAAAAATACATCCTGGAGGATTTTTGTTATGGGGCCTCTTTTGCCGCTACCGATAGAAATTTTGTCAGGACTCATAGATCCAAGTCTCAGTTCGCTTCCCCACAAAAGTGGCAGTGCTTGGCTTTATATGGCAGCGGTTTACGGCAGTTCGAGCAGGACGCACTGATTTTTTTCTCTCTTGCTTTTATTCTGGCCATAATATCTTCAATCTCTGTTTTATCGGTTTTTTTCTCTTTAGAATGAGTCAGATCCGAGACTATGTCAGCGGCTTTTTTGTATCGATGTTTGATGTCTGAGGCAAGGCATTTCATAATAATACCGTCGATTTCTTTGCTGATATTGTTATTTTTTATTCGCGGAGGCGTTATTTTTCCATCTTTGGCTTTTTCCAATATTTTGAAAGGATCCGGGTCGAATATCGGGGGTCTTCCAAGGATCATTTCATAAAAGATACAGCCAATAGAATAGATATCTGATTGGTAAGACGCCTTGCCCAAAAACTGTTCTGGAGCCATATACGGCGGCGATCCGATCCGTGTTGAGGCGTAAGGATTAGAATTCAACCAGGCAGAAGTCCCAAAATCCGTTATCTTTAAGACTCCCTGTTCCGAGAGGATAATGTTAGAAGGTCTCAGATCCCTGTGAATAATTTTATTGGAATGCGCATGCTGTGCGGCTCCCGCAATTTGAAGAATATATTCAATGGCTTGATGACTCGGCAATACTTTTTCTCTCTCCAATACTTCTTCTAGAGATTCTCCATTGATATACTCCATCACCATAAAAAATACTTTCTTCTTCTTCTCTGCAGCAATCATGCGTACTATATTCGGATGATTCAATGCCGCTTGCAGTCTAGGTTCTTTGAGATGTTTTAAAAGCTCGGTGGACTGTTTATGGGGAACTTTAATAGCCACCTCGATGTTCAACCATGTGTCCTTGGCTAAATAGACAGAACCAAAACCTCCGCTTCCCAGTGAGCGAACGATTTTGTATTTCCCGACTTTCTGCCCTTGTAAAAACATTCTATTGATTCCAAAAATGATTAATCATGGCTGTAGCGGCAATGGCCGCCGTCTCAGATCTCAATATGTTGGATCCAAGATTAACAGCTTCAAATTCATGTCTCAATATATCTATTTCTTCATCATCTGTCCAGCCGCCTTCAGGTCCATTCAGAACAACAACAGAATCAGGTGGACGCGGAGACTCTTTGTTAGAAAATTGAATCAAGACATCTCTAAAATACCGATCCGCATCTGGATTCAAATAGAGCCTCACCGTTTCTTCTGTTTTTTTTAGAAAAGTGTCTAAAGTCAGTGGAGATTGAATCTCCGGAAGGATATTTCTTCCACACTGCTTGACGGCTTCAAGCGCGATTCTTTTCCAACGCGTAAGCTTCTTGTCCATGTTGGACTCCATCTTGACCAATGTCCGGCTTGTCACCACAGGAATAACGGACATCACTCCCAACTCAGTTGCTTTTTGAACGATGAGATCCATCTTGTTCGGTTTGATGAATGCTTGGGCAAGTGTTATCCGGGAAAGAAATCTATTCTGTGTTATTTTTTTAAGTATATACAGATGAGTCTTGTCTTTACTTAGCTCCTCGACTTTTGCCAGGTAACTCATGCCCTCTTCATCGAATAACAAGACCTTCTCTTCAGTATGGATGCGTACAACTGATTTAAGATGATGGTGTTCTTCTCCTGTCAGAACGGCGTGAGGAAAATGAAGTTGGTCTTTTCTTATAAAAAAACGTTTCACGGTCAATTGGTTCGCTAATGAATTTTATTTTTTAATTTGTCCATAAAGCTTTTATCCACCATATCTAATTCTTCACCTCTTGAATTGGCGAACTGCCTGAGGAGGTCCTTGTCCTTTTTACTCAAATTGACAGGAATTTTTACTTCTAGTTTAACAAACAGATCCCCCTTTCTATAACTGTGAAGGTCTTTAACGCCATGACCTTTAATTTTAATCACATCGCCCGATTGAGTGCCGGCCGGAACCTTGAGCAACTCCGAGTCCGTAAGAGTGGGAAATTCGATTTTTGTTCCAAGAGCCGCTTGGGTGAATGAAATGGGAATTTGGCAGAACAGGTTATTCCCGTCTCGTTCAAAATATTTATGTTTTTTGACATGGATAATCACAAACAGATCTCCCCTATCCGCACCCTTATCTCCGGCCTCTCCCTCTTTTTCAATCCGGAGTTTCATTCCATTATCAACACCTTGGGGAATATTGATATTCAAAACCTTATTTTTTTTTGACTTACCGGTTCCTCTACATCTAGCGCATGGAGAGGCAATAATTTCACCTTCACCTCGACAGGCTGAACATGTTCTCGAGATGGCGAAAAATCCCTGCTGATAACGCACCTGTCCTTTTCCCCCGCACTGAGAGCAAACAGATTTTTGTGTGCCGGATTTCATTCTGGATCCTGCACACTCATCACAGAGTTCAGAGCGGTTAATTTTAATCTCTTTTTCCACTCCAAATGCAGCTTCTTTTAATGTCACTTCTATTTCCAGGGCTAAGTCTCGCCCCCTCTGCAGAGAAGATTGACGCGAGCGTCCCCGTGATCCAAAAATATCACCAAATCCAATATTAAAAAAATTCCCTAGAATATCTTCAAAATCTTCAAAGATTGAAGAATTGAAGTTGGAAAAACCGCCAAAACCCTCTCCACGCAGGCCGGAATGTCCGTACTGATCATATATCGACCTTTTCTCCTCATTAATTAGAATACTGTAGGCCTCAGCCGCTTGTTTAAATTTTTCTTCGGCACCTTTATTCCCCGGGTTTCTATCAGGATGATATTTCATGGCCATCTGACGATAAGCTTTCTTTATCTCCCCTGCGGCTGCAGTCGGTTCAACACCTAAGGTTTCATAATAATCCTGATTAATCATTCTATTTTTCCTTTGCTTCCATTTCATCAAGACGAGTTCTTTCGACAATTAATTTCATTTCATCTTGAGTCAATCCAGAAGAGGGATTGACCTCAATGTGCTGCTCTTTGTCCGTCGCCACATCTTTGGCTGTCACTTTTACAATCCCATCGACATCGATTTCAAACCTCACATCAATTTGGGGAACTCCCGCAGGCGCTGGTTTTATCCCAATCAAGTCAAAAACCGCCAAAGAAGTATTTTCCTCATCCATATCATTCTCTCCTTGAAGCACATGGATTTTGACTCTCCTCTGGTTATCTTCGACGGTCGTAAAGGCCATCGTTTTTTTTGTGGGAATAGTGGTGTTTTTTTCTATAATTTTTACAAAAGAATTGTTTTCTGTCTCAATCCCTAAAGAAAGCGGCGTCACATCCAGAAGAAGCACCAGATCCTTCATCTCCCCACTTAAAAAGCCCGATTGAACGGCCGCTCCCAAAGCCACGCTTTCCTCAGGGCTTAGGTGTTCAACAGGTTCTTTATCAAAATAGTTTGCGATTTTCCCTTTGATGAAAGGCATCCTTGTCTGTCCACCGACAAGAATAATCTTATCGATGTTATCGACTGAAAGATGGCAGTCCTGGAGAGCCTGGTCAATATATGGAATGGAATCGTCCACCAGATCTCTGGTCAAATCCTCAAATTGAATCCGCGTTATCGTTCTCGTAATATGTTTTGAACCAGACTTGTCAGAATAAATAAAAGGGAGGTTGATTTCTGACTCTAAATTAAAAGAGAGCTCATGCTTGGCATTTTCTGCGGCTTCCTTAATCCTTTGAAGCGCCAGCTTATCTTGAGAAATCTCCAGATTGTATTCCTCTCGAAATCCACTTATGATTATATCGATGAGCCTATAGTTAAAGTCGTCACCTCCAAGAAATGTGTTTCCATTTGTGGCGAGGACATTAAATACACCATCATTGATTTCCATAATGGTAAAGTCAAATGTTCCTCCTCCCATATCATACACAGCAATGACCGCATTCCTCTGCGTGTTTAATCCGTAGGCAAGGCTGGCGGCAGTCGGTTCATTTATGATCCTGAGAACTTTCATTCCTGCGATTTGAAAGGCCGCCTTTGTAGCCTGTCTCTGATGATCATTAAAATGGGCGGGAACTGTCGCGATCACTTCTTCAACTCTCTCCCCAAAATAAGATTCTGCACACTTTTTCAAATAGACAAGAATCATAGCCGATATTTCCTGAGGAGTGATTACCTTGGAACCAATTTGGACAGCAGTATCTCCGTTCGAGGTTTCCACTATATTGTATTGTGTCCTCTCTTTTGTACGCTGAATGAATGGAGAATTATATTTTTTCCCCATGAGCCTCTTAATAGAATAGACTGTGTTCTCAGGATTTGTCGAAGCCTGTCTTAAAGCAACATTTCCCACCAATTTTTCGCCGGATTCCGTAAACGACACAACCGAAGGAGTTGTGGGGAGTCCTTCAAGATTTGGGATAATCTTGGGCCCTGTAGCATCAACATAGGCAATACAGGATTGAGTTGTCCCCAGATCGACTCCAATCACATGGCCCACTATTTTTTCTCTTTCTTGGGAATAATGACCTTAACTAAAGAAGGGCGTAGCAGCCGGTCCTTGAGCGTATATCCCTTCTGGTATACCTCACCGACCATCGGTTCACTGACATCCCCCGACTCCTCGGTAGCGAAGGCTTGGTGGTAACGTGGATCAAATTTTGTGTCCGTGTTATTGATTTCAATAGGATGGACACCCTGTTTAGTTAACACAGATATGAACATTTTATAGATCATCTCGACACCATCGCGGAAAACTTTCTCTGAGTCCTGAATATCACTTTGGAGCGCTCGTTCAAAATTATCTAAAATACAAAGAAATTCTATCAATGTATCATTGAGGGCATTCTGGTAAAATTCTGATTTTTCTCTCTCCAGCCGCTTCCTGAGATTCTCTTTATCAGCCAACTGCTGTAGGTATTTCACTTTCAATTCCCCTATCTCTTTCTTTAAGTGTTTTATCTCCGCATCTTTTTTCTTGACCTTGCTTTTCAGTACTTTGTCATCGACCGCCTTTTCTTTTCTCTCTTTCTGTTTGGACACTGGCATGGCCACTTCATTATCCGACTTTTGATCATCTGTATTAGAGGTGTCTTTGTTAATTTCAATCTTTCTTGACATGTATACTCCTTAGTGGTCAGAACTGATGGCTTTGCTGAGTTTTTTTGCCACGCTTTCAACAAGAGGGATAATTATTTTGTAGGGAATTCTCTTAGGACCAAGGACTCCCAATGAACCCAAAACCTGACGGTCATATCCATAGTGAGAGAGAATGATAGAGCAATCGGATATGTTGGGGATATCTAATTCTGATCCTATGAGAACCTTAACTCTGTCTAGGCTGATAACATCTGATAGAAGTTTTGTCAGCCTTGCTTTTTCTTCGAAGCTTTTTAACAGCGAGTGCAGATTTTCCTTCTCAAGGATATCCGGCTTCATCAGCAGTTTTGAGGTTCCTTCAAGAAACAATTTCCCTTCGGTGTACTCTTGAGACATGTAGGCTTGAAGAAGAGACAAAAGTTTTTGAATGATAACTTCGAATCTCATTTTAAATTTCGGCACATCTTTAAGAAGGTATTCTTGGGCATTAAAAAGACTTTTTCCCCGAAAATTTTCGTTGATGTAACGCGAAGCATTGTCCAGTTCGCCCTGGGTGAAATAATCCTTAGTTTTCACGACTTCCGTCAGAACAAGCTTGGAAGTGGTGACAAGAATGATCATCACTTTTACTTCCGAGATTTTGATAAAACGGAGATGACGAAAATTCACTTTTGAGATACTGGGAGAGATTACAAATCCTAAATTATCAGTATAATCAGACAGTGTTTTAGACACATTGGAAAGGAGAGAATTGAAATCAGCTTCATCAACGGGAAACTCTCTTGTCAGCCACTCGACCGATCTTTTGGGAAGCATGTCTTCATCGAACATGCTGTTGACATAGAATCTTAAGCCTTCATCCGTAGGAATTCTTCCGGCTGAAGTGTGTGGCTGATGGAGGAAACCCAATCTTTCCAATTTAACCATAATATTTCTAACAGTAGCCGAAGAAATAGTCAGTTTGCTTTTCTGAGTAATACAACTAGAAGACACCGGTCTGCCGTCTTTTAGATAGGTTTCAACAATACTATCAAAAACGTATTTGTCTTTTTCTCTAAACACTGTTGTTGGCACGATTATATCTCCATAGAATTTATAGCATTATCAGGGGAAAATTTCAATCAAGAGGAGAAAGATGGAGGTATCCCCATTTCCGTAATTTCAAAAACGAGTTCTGTAAAGTGATAGGAAATCACGCTTCGTTTTTCCCAGCGAGAAAAACTTGCTCGATCTCCCTCCTCGCTCGTCCTCCGATACGGATTTCTCCATCATCTTCCCAAAACTCTAAATAACATATCACTGAAATGGGGAAGCTTTCGTTAGGGATGATGTTTAAGATGTTATTCTATTACAATTCCGGCATACCCTACGACTTCGTTATAGTCTCCTGAAACATCACCGGAATTCTGGTATTTGACAAGAGACGCCGTTTTTGCTCCCAGCTCATTAGAAGCCACAAGGGCGGATACAGTTGGCTTAAATCCACACATGCTGATGTCCTTGGAAGTGACAATATCATAGAGGCCCCCGGGATTTAGCTCTTGTATCATTTGGATGGCCATAAAATCCAGCTCTTTGGCTTTGGCTTGGGTCACATAATGACTCATATCAGTACTTGCAACAATCAGCGCTTCCACATCGCTTTTTTTTATACTCAGGGCAATAGCTCTACCCAATTCCTCGAGTTCTTCAAAAGAAACTGGATATCCGATACTTATTGGAACAATAGAGAATTGTTTGACAAAATACTGGATAAACGGCAATTGGACTTCTAAGGAATGTTCGTTCCGGTGGGCTTCTTCATCTTCATTAAAAATTGACGAAGAACTCAAAATGCAATCAGCCAATTCCGAATCTACGGGAATATCTCCAAAGGGTGTCGACCAGATCCCTGTTCTCATTAATGCAGCTTTGGAGCTGATCCCTCTATGGCTCGGTCCTAGAAGCACATATTTACGTGGGAGTTGAACGGAGGAAAAGAGCGCTCCGGCTACAGGACCTGAGTAAATAAATCCCGCGTGAGGAGCGATGACCGCTAACGCCTTTTTCTTCTCCCTCTCAAGATCGACCATGCCCTCAATCATTGAAGTCAGTTCTTGCGGATTTGATGGATAAAAAGTGCCGGCAACAGCAGGTCTTCGAATCATGAAAAGTTCCTTATTTAAAAGATAGTAAGATGAACTGAAATTGTCAATAAATTAGGGATTAAAGAATTTTTCTATTTTCTTTGAATTCGATTCCTATTTCCTTTAATTCAGCAAGAATAGGCACATAGATTTCAGGAATGACGGGAATATGGACGCCTGTTTTGTTGATTTTCCCCTCAAGAATGAGGCGAGTGCCAATGGCTGGAGGAAGCCCGACCGTCCTCGACATCGAAGAGTCTCCACGGGGAGTCCCATAATCGATCAGCGTAGACATAATACGTTCTTTTTTACCCTCAGGATAAACAGCTTCAAAAATGTGCTGCAGGATAATCATGTCCCGTTCCCCCTCTTGGTACTGCAGTTTTTCCAACATTTTATCCCCAATAATATCCAAGGGGGATGCCGAAGTTTGAGGAAGAGGAGAATCCTCGAGCAATCCCAACCATTCGAGTCTGTCAATAATTTCTGAGTTTTCATCGATGTGGAGATATTGTCCAAGGGCCCGTCTCAGATTCTGTTCATTTGGATTGTCCATCAGCTTTCTTAGAAAAGATTCATAGGTGAATCCGGTCCAATCCCTCTCCTCCTGGTCGAGAAGATGTAAATCAACAATTTTTTTAAGCGTTGCACACCATCCGATATTTCTCAGTGTTCCCCGAAGGATAGTTTTGGTCGATTGAATCCCATATAATTCAATATAAGGAAGAGAATTTCGATTGGGATATCCCTCAAACTCACCCAAACTCTCAATGTGGACTTTAACGGAGTTTAAAAAGAGTTCTTCAGAAGAAATTGAAATTTTTTCCCCATCTTTTTTGTACTCTGCAGAATTCTTTCCCGCAAGAAGAACACCGATTGGACTCCACGAAAATTTGTAGCCATAAGGATTAGTATTGGCTTCAGGGGCCGGCAGGCCACCGCAATAGGAGGTAAAGCTTGAGATCTCCCCTCCCTGGGCCTCAACTTCATGGATAATTCGCATGGCCTCCATGTGATCGATCCCAGGATCCAGTCCAATTTCGTTGAGAATGAGAATCCCTGCATTTTTTGCGGCATCATTGAGATTTGTCATAGCCTCACCGACATACGACGTCGTCACCATGTTTTTTTTGTATTCAATGCAGAATCGAGCCACTGTTGGGTGAAAGGCGTAAGGAACCATACTTATAACAAGGTCGGTTTCCATCACTTCTTTTTTCAACAACTCTTCATCCTTCAAATTGAGTTCTTTGGCCGTTCCTTTTGGGTGATTGTCAACAAGTTTGATGGCTTTGCTCACCGTACGGCTGGCCACAACAACTTCATAACCATGGTCAAGCAAGTAGCGGACAAGCGGTCTGGCTACTAATCCGGCACCAAGAATTAAAACTTTACTCATAATTGCACCTCCATTTATTAACTTATTCATAAAACGTGAATAACCAAGTTAGACATATTTTTTCATATAATTAAAATCAGGAGTCAATTCTCCTTTATAGAGAATAACGGCTTTTTTCAACGCAGGAGAGAGGGAACAATGTTCAAAATCAGCAGAATAATCTGCATTGACTAAGGAAGGAATCAAAGATTTGAGTGCCTGGCTGAAAGAGATGGAAGACTCAAGAGAAATTTCCGCGGGAAGATTATCGATGGCCATTACAGTCACTCCCCTGCCCTCAAAACCATCAAAAACTTTCTCTTCGAGGGGATCAAAGACAAACACAGGATTATCTGGACTCGTTGTATGAACAGTGCATTCAATAGAACCCTCGATATCACATGAAATATCCCCGATGATTCTGAGACGGGGTGCTTGGGGCAAATTCCAGAGTTTTTTTAAAGACGGGATTGTTACCAACCTCGGGAATTGTGGAGCCCAGTAAATACAGTTGACCAGCACGGTCAAGTCGGATAAATATGTCTCAAAATTTGACTTGTATTTTTCAGGATAATCGTAATAGTCCTGAAGTTCGAAAGAATTTTCGGAAGATATCGGCACGACCATATGTTTTTCTTCAAAAACCACTTTATACAATTTATTAGACACGAATTTTTTGTCAAAAAACAAATTGCGGAGATTTTCCGGAGAGATTTCCTCATGGGGAAGAAGGTCAAACAATTCCTGTGCACCTTTCGAGACGCTCCCATACCCGGCAAATCCACACACGACCGGAACCATAGATAAATCCAGCCCTTTTTTTCGGATCGTCCAACCTAGCCTCTGAAAAGCTTCTTTGGCTTCTACAAGACTGTTGTATTGATAGGCCTGCCGAAGAATTGAAAAAGGATTATCCTGTCCCTCATAAGTCAGCCTGCGACCAAAAGCCCATAACGTTTCGATTATTCCAGCCTGTCCGGCCTGCCTTCCGAATAAAACCAACCGCCGGCCCTCGTTGTCAATAATTTTTTCGTAATCGATCAAGGTACATTGCAGTTCCATCATTTTTTTGAGCAGGGGCATATTATCTGGCTGCCCTTTGATGGTATGGGAAAAAAACATGTAGATTTTTTTTTCTTGAAGGAAAGAGACAGGGATTTCTTTAACAGCCAATATTATCGGACAGGTTTTTAGGTCCTCCTGAATTTTCGCTCCCACCTGAACGTAATCTTCATCTGAAAAGATCCGGTTAGGCGAGGGTTGAAGAAAAATAGAAACAAGGTCTTTATCAAGGATTTCCTTAACATGAGAGGGGATTAAGGGAACACGCCGCTCCCATTTATTTTTGTCTTCTCTTCGTAGACCGATGCGGATTGTCATATTTTTTCAGCTTCAATCGGAAATGAATTATCACATAATATTTTAAGTCTATCAAGACATTATATATCCTCAATTTCAAGGTTGACTCATCAGATTGAAATTTTTAATAATAGAGACATGTTGAAGCTTTTTAATACTCTTTCAGGAAAAGTTGAATCTTTCCAACCACTGGAGAAAGGACAGGTAAAACTCTACACCTGCGGTCCCACAGTCTATGATTACGCCCATATTGGTAATTACCGGGCCTATATATTTGAAGATCTTCTAAAACGTTTGCTCCTCTTCCTTGGATTCACGGTGACTCATGTTATGAATATTACCGACGTAGATGACAAAACCATCAAAGGGGCTCAAGCCCAAGGCATACAGATAAAGGACTACACAAAAAAATATATCGATGCTTTTTTTTCCGATCTTAAAACTTTGAATATACTCAAAGCAGATTTTTATCCTCGAGCCACAGACCACATCCCAGAAATGGTGAAGCTTATTCAACGGCTTCTGGACAAAGGAATCGCCTACAGAAAAAATGGATCCATCTACTTTAGTATTGAGAAATTTCCAGCTTACGGACGTCTTTCAAAGATAGACCTGAATCAACGGAGGTCGGGTGAAAGAGTGGATTCAGATGAATACGAAAAACAAGACGTCCACGATTTCGTTCTCTGGAAAGAGGGAAAATCCGGCGAGCCTTTTTGGGAAACCGATATTGGAGATGGAAGACCTGGCTGGCATATCGAGTGCTCAGCCATGAGTTCAAAGTACCTGAGTGAAACTTTCGATATCCACTGCGGCGGAGTGGACAATATCTTTCCTCATCATGAAAATGAAATCGCTCAATCGGAAGCCGCATCCGGACATCCATTTGTCAACTTCTGGATCCACTGCCATCATCTCATCGTCGATGGTGAAAAAATGGCCAAGTCAAAAGGGAATCAATTCACTCTGAAAGAACTGAAAGATAAAGGGATTGAATCTTCGGCATTGAGATTGCTGCTGCTGTCCACCCATTATAGGAAATTGCTCAATTTCACTTTTGACGCATGTGGACAGGCCCTATCCTCTGTGCAAAGGATCAAAGATTTTATCTATGAGCTCAACTACCGGCCGTTTAAACAAGGTGAGAATATCGAGGTAAAAAAGATTATCGATACCATGCTCACCAAATTCACTTCCGGCCTCTGTGACGATCTCAATGTATCCGTGGCTCTTACGGCCTTTTTTGAGATGATCAAACGTTTCAATCTGATGATAGCTAAGGATGAAATTTATTCAAAAGATTCAGAGAAGATCATCTCGGCTGTCAATAAGATCAATACAGTACTCGGAATCCTGGAGGATAAAACCGAAACCGACCTATCCCCTGAAATTCTCGAAAAAATCAAAATAAGAGAACAAGCGAGAAAAGAAAAAAACTTCTCTCTTTCCGATCAGATCCGCAATGAGCTTCATGCATTGGGAATCATTCTCGAAGACACCAAGGATGGGGCTGTCCGCTGGAAGAAGAAATAGCATCTTGAAGATAAACCGGATTTCCTCTCATAAATTAGGCAAAGCCGGAGAAGAAGCAGCCCTGCATTTTTTGAAAAAAAATAATTTCAGGATCGTCGAAAAGAGCTTTCGCTTCTATAGGGGGGAAATCGATATCATTGCTTATGACAAAAAAACTCTCGTCTTTTTGGAGGTCAAAACTCGAAGAAGCTATACATTTGGTTTTCCTGAAGATGCCCTCACACCATCCAAACAAAGCCAGCTTAGAAAAGTCGCTCTGGGCTACTGCACCTTACGGAAAATTCAGGATGTAGAATGCAGATTTGATGTCCTCTCTCTCACTTATGATGAAGAGGGATATTCTATCTCACACATAAAAAACGCCTTTTAAACTGAATAATCTATAAAAACTGTCGACACCCACATTATTTTCAATAAAATAGACTTGATTCATGACTTCTTGGCAATCTTTATGAACATCAATCTGTTTCTAGACCAGTCAAATCAAATGTCGACATTTTTTATGAATAATTCAGTTTGATTAAGGTATCAGCCGAAGATGTTTGTGTGAAAAACCGATTCGAGAAGCCAGTTAATGCCCACAAAGAGAATGGCTGCCGGCACGACAAACTTCATCCAAAAGTAGAGGAATTTGGGCACCGGTTTTTTTTGACCTTGTGACAGCTCATTCAGCAGTTCAATCCTTTTAATAAACCATACGGTCGTGAGCATGGCAAGCAGTGACCCGAAAACCTGCATTCCCGATCCAAAAGTCAAGTCCCATGGAATAAATATTTTGAAGTTTATCATTGGTGGAATAGACAGAAAAAAAACGATAACGCCAACACCCCAAATAGCTTTTTTCCTCGAAATCTTTGTTTTATCAGTGATACCTCCAACGAGAACTTCAAATGCGGCAATATCGGACAAAAAGGCCGCCATGAACAAACCAATAAAGAAGAGGGCCCCAAACACCCATCCGGCAGGCATTTTTGAAAATGTCTGCGGCAGTGTCGAAAAAATAAGATTCGGACCTGAACTGGGTTCCAATCCAAAAGCAAATACGGCTGGGAATATCGCGAATCCTGCAAGAATACCGGCCAGGGCCGCTCCAAGACCGGTAAATACAGCCATCTTCAGAATTTTAACCTCCTTGTTCATATAGGACCCATAGATAACCATGAATGTCCCCCCCAAAGACATAGAAAAAAAAGCCATCCCCAAAGCGGCTGCCATAACGGAGGGCGTGAGTTCGTTTAAGTGGAAACGACCTATATACCATTTGATTCCCTCTCCGGCTCCTGGAAGAGTGGTCGACCTAACAATGATGACGATCAAAATAATAAAAAGTGCGGGGACGATTACTTTGCTTGTTTTTTCAATCCCCTTTCGCAGTCCTTTGTTTAGAACAACAGCGCAAAAAAAAATGACGATGGCCGTCATGGTCAATTGAAGCACAAAGGACGTAAGATTAAAACCTTCCTGGGGAGGCAGTATTAATTCCGGATTAATATCAATCCCGACGACTTTCGTTAGCTCACCCACAGCATGAAATCCAACCCATCCGATGGCATTGGTATAGTATCCCGTAGCCATTAAAACGATGACAAAAAGAAAGGCACCGACGATCTTTCCCCCCGGAAGACCTGCTTTGTCGTACGCACCAAGAGTTCCCAGCTGCGTGTACCGACCCAATGTCCACTCGACCATCAAGGCCGGTATCCCGATAAAACACACGACCAGCATGTAAAACAAAACAAAGGCTGCTCCACCGAATTTTCCCACCATATAGGGAAACCGCCATACAGCACCCAAGCCGACAGCTACGCCAATCATGGTCATCAAAAGACCAAATCCTGATGTAAACGTCTCTCTTCTCACTCGTTCCAACCATGAAGCGCGTAATACTCATCGATCATCTTTTGGATGTTAACAGTAGAGCCTTTTGTTGGACCTTCCTTGAGCGGCTCTTTAAGGAATCTCTCGGGAAGGGAATCGTCGTCTTTTGTTAGTCCAAATTTCCTGTTCAATTTAAAATCGAGATCGATGGAATCACTTAATATTTTTTTAAGGTACTCGGGTGAATAATCCACACCTGCTCCAAAATGAAGGAGCGCACCTGTGTTTTCAAAATTGAGGACATCCATACACAATCCGATATTCTTGCACATTGTGAGAGAATCCGTCAGAAGGGCAAGTTTTTCTGAGTGGGTCACTAGAGCCGCTTTTCCCTCTTCCGCCAGCCGGTCGGCCGCTTTCTCAGTTCCAAATCTTTTTTTGGCTTCTGCTTTTCTATTTGTCAGTTCGAAGTAGGGCTCCGCTCTCAGATGATCCGCACCTCTGGACGCCACCGCATACGTAAGTCCATAGGCTTTAATTCCCCGGGGATCACCACAGATGATATCCAGGCCTTTGACCTGCATCACCAGTTTTTGGGCCTCTAAACCAAAATCCATGGAGACTTTTTTGGCTCCATCGGCAAGTCTGTTTCCAATTCCTTTGCGATAAACAATTTTTTCAATCACCTGCCTGACCTTGTCTTTTTCACCCCATTTGATATGCAGACCATCCAGATCTTTGGGATGAATAAGTCCTTTTTCCTGACATTCTATAATCCATCCGATAATTTCAGAAGTGGAAATGGAATCCATGCCCATTTGATTGAGATAGGCATTCATTTCCAAGGCAAAGGGAAGGTCGTCAATTCCTATTCGTGAGGTGAACCCACAAAGAGTCTCGAATTCAGGTCCTTCGGCTTCACAATTTCCGACAATATAATATCGCGAACAGTGTAGATTACAGTTAAAGCAGGATTTGTTCTTAACCTTATAATCACGGGCTAATTTCTCTCCGGATATTTTTTCCAGATAATCACAAACACCCTTCTGAAAGTGATTTGTAGGCAGGATGCCAAGGCTGTTGAGATCGGACATCAACATCGTTGTTCCCATGTCATAACGTTTTTGATACTCAGGATGGATCCGAATATTTTTTTCCATTTTTTGGACTTCATGGAGAAAGCCAAGCGGATCGGCCACTTCTAGAGACAAAACGCCTCGAACAGCGATAGCTTTCAGGTTTTTTGAGCCCATAATTGCACCCATTCCAGTGCGTCCATTGACTCGATTTCCGCTGGACACAATCGAGGCGAAATGGACCTGATGCTCCCCGGCAGGCCCAATCGCCGCCACCTGTACGGCAAAATCTTTTTGATCTGTCCTAATAGACCGTGTGGTTTCAAGAATGGTCGTCCCTGCTAAATCCGGACATTCGACAAACTGCACACCTTGATGTGATATTTTCACATAAGAAAGAGTTTCAGCCTTGCCCTTCAATATGATTAGATCAAAACCTGTTGATTTCATCTCTGCAGCAAATTGCCCTCCTGCTGCAGAATCACCAAGGATTCCTGTCATAGGAGATCTAGCGGTCACTGTGTAATAGGCCGAAGCAGGAAGAAGCGAACCTGTGAGCGGGCCCACCCCAAAGATCAGAATATTTTCAGGATCAAGCGGATCACAGCTAAAATCAAGCTCCTCAAAAAGCAATTTTGTATTGGCGGCTCGGCCTCCAATAACAGGTTTGATCCAGCTAGAATTCAATTCTTCGATACGAAATCTTCTTTCTGTCAGATTTATCCGCAGGATTCGCCCGCCATAACCATATTTAAGCACGCCGGGCTCTCCACTTTTTTCTCATTTCTGTCCCTAGTTCCTTTAGAAACAACTGTCTTTTTTGACTGGCATTCTTTCTTTTTGTTTTCTTAAACACCTCAGACAGCGAAGGAGATCGTGTTTGTTTTTGTCGATTGAATTCGATGGCACCCTCAGAACATGCTTCTATACATTTTGGTTTTCCACCACAGAGATCACAGACATAGACAATGTCGTCGTGAATTTCTATGGCACCTATAGGACAGAGCTTTTCGCAAATCTCACACAGTGTACAGACGGTCGGAGACACGATAACCTGTCCATCTTTCCCGAGACTCAAGGCATTGTCCGGGCAGCGCATACAGTACCGCTCCTGACACTGATTGCACACGACAGGCCCATCCAATCCGAGCTCATAGAGGCTCAGCACCTTGATTCTGGATTTTTGCCTGTTGACCCGTCCTGTATGGAAAAACGCACACGCCACCTCACATCTTCTGCACCCCGTGCACTTTGTAACATCAACCTTAATCATGGGGATGTTCGTATCTCAATCCACATCTTCCAATCTATACTGAACGAGGCCCTTGGGATCAGGGCAGGAAAAATTTTTAACATCTTTCACCCAATGTCCCTCTTTAAGGTCCTTTTTTTCCGAATAAATCGGAAAAATCGGCATCATGCTCTGCAAGGCCCATATACAGACATACTGATCCTCTGAAACAGTGAGCTTAGAATCCTCCACATAGAAATAATCACCGACTTTGACAGGAAGATTACAGTAACCGTCAATTCTTTCCACAGTGACTTTGATTTTTGACATCTCTTTTCTCCACCAAGAATATCCTCTCGGAATTCCGTCTATTTTGTCAGAAAGAGCGGAATCGCGCAAGTTTTGTGAGGTTACAAAGAAAAGGAAATTTTAAAGACGAAGCCTCGCCCTGGGGCATCCACACCTTGCTCATCGGCTGAAAGCCTGTAAGTCTGATCAAATAGATTTTGAACGATAGCAAGAAAGGTCACTTTTTGACTGAGTTTGTATCCAAAAATGGTGTTAACAAGAGAGTATCCGTCAATTTGTTTTTCAAGGGGCCCTGGCTTTTTGTGAGCTGCAGCCAATGTCACTTTTGGTTCCAGCCAGAATTGCCCAAAAGAAATTTTTGGCCAAAGTGTAAGCCGCGATGGAGGAATATAGTTGAGATATGTATCTGAATCCTTTTCACGACCTATAATATGATGAAAATTGACCATCAGTTCCAAATCTTTAAAAAGAGAAAAATAGAATTCACCTTCAAGGCCGGAGATGCGGACTTGAGAAAGATTTCTGTAATAATACTCTTCTTCAACCAATCCGGAATATTTTTGGATCATATCACTGATAGAATTGCTGAAACCATAGATTGACACAAAAAATTCATCGTGAAAGTATCTCAAACCTATATCAAAGTTGATACTTTTCTCTGGTTCCAGATCCAGATTCCCAAATACTGTTCCCCGTCCTGTGATGCCCGAATAAAAGAGTTCGGAAATCGAGGGGAAACGGAATGAACGACCGACATTGGCTAAGAGAGATAAACGGGAGTTGACTTTGATTTCTGAGCCAAAATAGGCCGTCAATGACTTATCTTTCCTGGAGTTTCGATTCCCTATCAAGTCAAGATTGCTTGTTTTGATCAAATCAAATCTTGCCCCCACGTTAAAAGTCACAGAGGGAATAAGAGAAAATTCATTATCGACATACACTCCAAGATTTTTTCTTTGAGCATCTTGAAGCGAAAATCCATCTAATTGAGATGTGATTTCCCCGAATTCGTCAAATGTCCATTCCGTGTTAAAATCCTTGAGACCTCCCCGTCCGAAAAAATCGACACCGAAACTTAGGATATGATTTTCAGTCACAACTTTGTTCCCTTTAATTTTAAAACCGTAGTTGATCCCCTCAACCTTAGCTAAATTCCTTTTTTTAACAGATAAAGAATCTCTTAAATTGTCTTTTTGGGTTTCAAGGAAGGAGCGCATGAGAAAAACAGAGCCGCTCAGCGCATCTAGAAAAAACTTGTTTTTAACTTCATAACCAAGAGTAAAAAGAGTATTTTTTTCATCGGGGTACCATCGCGGCTTTAAGCGTGAAGAAGGACTTGGCTTACCTATGTCGATGCCCTGGTAGTGAAAAATTGTCATAGTGAGCAGTGAATCTTTTCCAGTTCGATTCATTTTCAAGAGAATGTCATAATCTGAATATTCCGACTGATCCACCTTTCCTGACGGAGAGGTATAATCATCGGCCTTTTTTCCATTGACTCCCAACATAAATCCAAATTGTCCAAGAGAACCGGAAATATTTGCCGATCCGGCTCTTTCGTTCTTGACTGTATTGTACCCGAGCTGGAAACTCCCCGTTAATGGAGCATGAGCTTCCGGTGATTTGGTCACAATATTGATGATTCCGCCAATAGCTCCCGAACCGTAAAACACTGAATATGGTCCTCGATTCACCTCAATATGATCTAGATTGTTGAGATTAATAAAAGATGCGCTAGCCCCGATCCTCCTTTCGGATGTGATGCGAATTCCATCTAAGAGAAGGAGTATTCTGTGCTCGGCCAAACCCCGAATCGAGGGCACCATAGAATACCCTCCTTTTCCTACCAGGGCCACACCTGGGACTTTTTCCACAGCTTCAGCCACATTTGCAGTTCCCAATTCAGAGAGAACGCTGCTGGGAAGAATGGTGCGGTGTGAAGGGAGGTTGACGTCAATAACAGAATCGGCTTCAGCCGAGACTGTAACTTCTTCCTTGATTGTTGAAAGCATGGAATTATTAGCTATCAAGACAACATCGATGACTTTTTCTGTCTCCCCTAAAAGACTAATCTCTTTACTTAAAGAGACGTAGTCCGTATGTGTGAACAGGAGGACAATTCTATTTCCTATAAGATTCTCAAGGACAAGGGTTCCATCACTCTGTGAATCAGCAGAGATAGATGTGTTAATAACTTCCACATGAACACTCTCAACAGGGTTCCCATCTTGATCAAGGATGCGGATCTTGATCGTTTCACCAGGATTGGAAAATACAAGAACAGCGAACAAAAGCGGTAATAAAACGAAAATCATACGTCGATTCATCTATTTCTCCTAAACATAGTCGCATAAGTGGAAAAGGGATGATTCGGATTGTATTGATTTATTACTATTATTATATTGCCTTTCTAATCGAATCAACCACAATCACTTAGTGTTATTTAACTTCCAAGTTTCATATTATAGTAAATATTCTCCATATAAGGAAGATGCCTCAATAAGAGGGCAGTCATAAAAAATGAACTTTATATGCCGACGTCTTGTATCTGTGGCATTCTCGATTTGTGAATAATTCAGGTTAGTCAGAGTGATATTTTCTAATTTCCGAGGGATCATCATTTTCTTTAGCTAAAGATTCGACGGTTTTCTTTAGTACGGGATGTACAAGGCCGGGAGCTATTTCTCTCAATGGGTCTAACACAAATTTCCTCTTGTGCATTTGGGGGTGTGGAATTTTCAAATGGGGGGTTTGCTGGATGAACTCTCCGGCAAGAATGATATCAATATCGATTTTACGCGGCCCTTTTGGAAGAAATCTTTTCCTTCCCATTTTTTTTTCAATTTTTTTTATGATACCAAGGAGTTCGTCAGGAATTTGTTCGGTAGACACTTCGAGCACCTGATTCAGAAACCATGGTTGAGACGCAAAATCAACAGGCTGAGTTTCATAGATCGAAGAATATCTTAAGATTTTGATATGAGCTTTCTCTAAAAGAGAACAGGCAGCATTTAAATTTTCTTTTCTGTCACCCATGTTGCTCCCCAAGCTCAGATAATATCTCATTGGCAAATTCTCAATATTTACAGTTGTATGTATGAGTATACCAATACGCCCATTGAGAAACTACTGTTTATTGGATTCAATCAAATCCAAAGGGAATCATCCTCAAAATTTATGTCGATTTTTTTGTTGATTTCTGCCATTATAATAAAAATGCAGAAAATCGAAAAGTGGAGAATTCAAGAACTCACCATTGTTCTCACCCATTTGGCTGAATTATTAAAACGCGGTAATCATACAGAGTGGGCGAATGTTTTTTCGCATTATTATTGTGAATCACAAAAACTTCTTCTCAGGAAAGAATTTGATCTCAATGATTTAAAAAGACTCTTGCAGAATATCGGTAACTGCTTTATCGGTTCCAGTTCATTTAGAAATCTAACACTCTGGCAGGACAATCAGGACCGGAGTGAATCTCTGAATAAGGAATTTATTCAAGTCCGTTCTCGACTGTTGGTTATCTTAGCTCAGATGGAAAATCAGTCTGTTGAATACGTCAATTAAATACTGAGAAGCCCGAATCTCTTTAAAACCTTCATGACAGAAACTGTGACCCAAAGATGATCTTCTATAGTCGATTTTTTTTGTCCGGATTTCCAATACCCTTCAGGACTCTGCTGTTTCAACAGCCAATTAATTGCGTACTGAATTTTTTCATCTTCGATATCGAAGCCGATCCGAGAAAGAGAATCCATGCTGCTCAAGATATCGGTCGCCCAAAATGGAAAAGTGATTTCTTCCCAGTATTCAGCCAGATGACGGTCTTCATATTTGTCCGGTTTAAAGAAGCGGTTCAGAAGCAATTTTCCAGTTTTTTTGGTTTCTCTGTGCTTAACCCATTTAGGTGAAGACGTGAGTGCACGCAGAACCATACCCGTGACTAAATGAGAAAATGGCATGGATTTATTAGGTTTGACAGGAGTAAGCTTAAGCTGTGCTTGGAGCGTATACCGGCTGCGCAGTTCCGACTTACTAATAGTTCGATAAGGGATGACCCAACCTCCCTCATCCTGTTTATTACGTAATAACCAGCGGAAACCTTTTTGTACCCGGGGATCATCATCCAAACCGAAAAGACAGAGGATCTCCAGAGTCAGCGCATGGTAGGTTGGAGCATATTCATTGAGATAAGCTCCTCTGAAATCACCTTCTTTTGTCTGTGTGGAGAACAAAAAAGCGATTAATTTTTGGATTCCCTCGTCCTCGAGAGAACAGCCGAAATTGTACAAATGAATAGCATTTCTTAATGTATCTACAATATAGTAAGTATTTTCCCAACGTGGATGACCTTCATATTTTTTTTTGCACCATCCCCCGTTAGGTCTTTGATTTTCAAGTATTCTAATGCGTGCTGCAAATTTTTGTAGGTTCTTATACTCCCGATCTATAGGTACTTCAAGAATATCTTTTTTGAGCCAGTACAAAATTGGAAGATTTCCTCTCGCTAAAAGAAACTCAATGGCTTTGTTCATTCTTGTTTTCATAATTATTCCGCTCTCTGAAGCCCTAGATTGTACCCTAAGTGATGTTTTCCTGTCAATTAATTCTTTATAACTCATTGATTTTAATTTATTTATAAAAGATCCTGAATTTTTCAGTTTTGGCGTTTTTAACAAATTCAGAATGGAATCAGCAAGGTTC
>SDBT01004882.1_pt1 | contig 22656 bp, 20 predicted proteins | sample 2277101 | NCBI WGS metagenome assembly SDBT01 (sample SAMN10404973, study PRJNA504765) | marine sediment metagenome | isolation source: marine sediment core GS10_PC15, 103 cmbsf | place: Arctic Ocean: Southern Knipovich Ridge | collected 2010 | reverse complement strand
CAATGGGCAACATTGTAATCCTTAAGAATGCCGAATATCTCTTCATCCAACCAGCCAGGATTACGAAATTCTATCACATTTCTTGTATCCGGCGGCAATTTCTTCAAAAAACCCGTCAGCCTTCCGCTGTCCTTTTTCAGCCCCGGCGGCAACTGATAAAGCAGGGGACCTAATTTTCCCTTTAGAAGACAGGCCCTTTCGAGAAAGATGTCAATACTATCAGCCAAATTCGCCAGTTTCTTGAGGTGAGTAATGAACCGGGAGGCCTTGACCGCAAAAATAAATCCTTGCGGGACCCGCGCAAACCAATTTTCCACTGTCTCTTTCCGGGGAAGATGATAAAATGTGCTATTAAGCTCTACGGTATTAAAATGTCCGGCAAAATAAGATAGGAGTTCTTCCTTTTTTAGCTTACGGGGATAGAATTTACCATACCAGTGCCGGTAATAAAATCCCGAAGTACCAATCAGACAGCGTGGTTTCATCACATTAAACAGACCAAAGATTTGCCGGATAGAGTCAAAAAAGTAACAATGCAGCCGGACAAAGCTACCCCTATCGCAATGGCAACAAAGGCATCCCTGGCCCTTATCTTAAATAAAGACGCCGCGATACAGCCGGTCCATGCTCCGGTTATTGGCAGCGGGATAGCGACAAATAAGATAAGTCCTATTGCTCCGTATCTCCGTACCAGTTCCGCCCTTTTTTCGGTCCGATTAAATATGTATTCAAAAAAACTACGCCAGACTTTCCATTTCCTCAGGCCCCGGCAGACAGGATCTAAAAATAGGAGTAAGGGTAACACCGGAATTAAGTTGCCGATGACCGCCAGCACAAAGGTCTTCAGTACGGGTTGGTTCATAGAAAGCGCCACCGGAATGGTTCCCCTCAACTCATTTATCGGCAACATTGAACTAAAAATAATAAGTAGTTCGCTTTTTATTTCTTCCATCCTTCTCTTCCTATCAAAGGTACAAAGACGCAGCTACAGATATCAGAGGTGACTATTCTCCCCTGGTCTTTGACAACCAGGGTTAACATCTGGGAAAACGCACTCCCAAGAGGAATCACCAACCGTCCCCCGGGAGAGAGCTCCTCGACTAAGGCTGAAGGTATTGAAGGAGCGCCGGCGCTAACCACAATGCCATCATACGGCGAAAATTCCTTCCAGCCCAATGTCCCATCCCTCACCCCTACCCTGACATTGTTATAACCAAGTTCGGAGAAGGTCTGTTCGGCGCATTCAGCCAAAGAGGCAATCCTTTCAGCAGTATAGACCTCCTTTGCGAGTTCGGCCAGGATTGCTGCCTGATAACCAGAACCGGAACCAACCTCTAAAACCTTCTCTTTCCCTTTAAGCTGAAGCAGTTCAGTCATTAATGCCACCATATAAGGTTGGGACATTGTCTGACCGCTTCCAATCGGGAGCGGATGATCGCTGTAGGCACTTTCTCTTCTAAATTCTTTCGAGAGGAAACAATGCCGGGGGACCTTGCGGAACGCAGACAAAACCAATTCATCGTGAATCCCCCTCGGTATTAACTGATTATCGACCATCTGGTCGCGAAGCTGCTGCCAACGTTCTTTCATTTATTTTCCTTAAAAAGAAATCTTACGAACCGTAAAGTATCAAGGAAAGGATCAATCTTACTCTGCTCCTTCTGATAGATACTGCTAATCGGGATAGAAACTATCTTAAAATTATGCCTTGCTGCTTTAATCAAGATTTCGGATTCTATCTCAAACCGGGAACTAAAAAGGCTTATTTTCCCCAATACCTCCTTCTTTATCAGACGATATCCGCACTGGCTATCCATAATCCTCTGACCGGTAATTTTAGAAACTACCGATGACATAAATTTATTGGTTAATATACGCACCAGAGGCATCTTTCCTACGTTGTGCATTCGATTTCCCACAATAATCCCTGCCGAAGAATTTTCGGCTTCGCGGATAAACCGGGGTATATCCCGGGGGTCGTGCTGACCATCTCCATCCATAACAATCACCGCGTCAAAATCTTGCTTTAGAATGCGGTTAAATCCGTTTCGCAGGGAAAAACCTTTACCATAATTCTTCGGATGCCCTATAACTTCCGCCCCTGCCTGAGAAGCAATAGCACCGCTTGAATCAGTAGAACCATCATCCACAACCAGACATCTTTTGACATATTTGCCGACTTCTCTGACTAATTTTCCAATGGTTGCAGCTTCATTATATAAAGGAATAAGGGCGCAGGTCTTCATTTATTCTCCCATACCTGTCCAAAAATGGACCACTGCCCGGGATATTTCCTGACGTATTTTTCTATGACCTCTAAATACTCCCGGGTAAAACTTTTCAAATCAGCATCCAGACTGCCTGATGCTTTATAGACTATCGGCTTTTCTATAATCAATTTGAAACTATCGTCTTTTTCTCTTACCAAAAATCCAGGGACTACCGGACTTTCCAGCCGCCGGCCCAATATAGCTATGCCAGCGGGCACCCAGGCAGGCTTGCCAAAAAAATCCACTTTTATTCCGTTTTTAGAGAAATTTCTATCCCCGGCCAAAATCAACATCTGGTTGCCTCGTAAAACGGAAATTAATTCCTTAATCGAGGCCCCTATCGGTATAACCTTGATGCCTCTTTCAACACGCTTTCTGGTAAAAAAATCGTTGACTAAACGATGTCGATGAGGAAGGACAACAACATTCAAGGGATAACCCAGAACCGATACCACCGCGCCGGATAATTCCCAGTTTCCTAAATGGGCAGTAATACCGATAACCCCTTTTTGCAAGGCCAGGGCCTGGTCAAAGTGTTGTTGTCCTTCTATTTTGACAAACTTTTTCAAAAAAGACCTGTCCACTTTGGAAAACCGAAAAAACTCAACCAGGTTTTTGGCAAAGTTCCGAAAGACCCAGCGGGAATGATACGCCGTCTTTTTCTCATCCTCTTTCAAGGCAATCCGAAGATTATTCTTTACCATCCGGCGCCCCCGCCAGTTTACCAGATAAAGAATATCAGCAATCCGCACGGCCAACCAATATGAAACCTTCAAGGGCAGGTGAAGAGCGAGAAATTCCCCTGCTTTATAAACAAAATAATAAAACATTATGCCCCCAGGACTAATTTTGCTATCTTAAAAGCCGCCTCAGGATTGCTATTTTGCCGGCAGTTACGCCGCATATTCTCCAACCTGGACGATGTCGTTAGCAAACTGGATGCGAGTTCCGCGGCTTCCTTTTCATTATCCGCCTTCAGCGCCGCCCCTTCATCAAGTAAAAACTGTGTATTATTTTCCTCCTGGCCGGGGATAGGCCTTAATATTATTATCGGCAAATTCTTAGCCAACGCCTCGGCAGTACTAAGACCTCCGGGTTTAGTTATAATCAGGGTTGAAACTTCCATAATTTCATTGATATTTTCCGCGTAACCAATAATCCTGATTGGCTTTTTAGAGTTCTTGTTTTCCCTCTCCAGCGTATTTCTCAATTTATCGTTGCTTCCGGCTACAACTATGATTTGAAAGCTCTGTTTAATCCTGATTAACTCCTGAACAACCCTTTCTATCGGCCCGGCACCATGCCACCCCCCCATTACCAATATAACCGGATAATCCGGACTTAAATCCAGTTTTTTGAAAATTTCTTTCCGGTCAAATTGGAGTCTGAATTTTGGATGAATGGGGATACCATAACCGAGAATTTTCTCCTCAGTTATCCCGAACCGCTTCAGGTAGTCCTTTGCCCGCAGCGAGGGAACCACATATCTATCCACAGTACTGCCAATCCAGTAGGAATGAGCCAGAAAATCGGTCAACACCCCAACCAAAAAAATGTTAGAGCCCGAAGCCTCTTTATAGCTTGCCATTACAGCACAGGGAAAGGCCTGCGTGCAGACCACCACATCTGGTTGAAAACTCTCCAAAAGTACCTCTAGCCGGCCGGCGCTTATCCGGTAAATCAAATCCCTCAGCCACAGCGTCCTATTTATTAGTTTTGGGTTATCATAGAGATAACCCCAGATTTGGGGTATAGTTTTGAGTAGAGTCAAATATATCTTAACCATTATCTTTTCAGAAAGCGGACTGTTATAACCAAAGAAGTTAACAACTAAAATCCGGCTATCACCATTGAGTTCTTTAATGGCCTCTTCAATGGCCCAGGCCGCTTTTTGATGACCGGAATTACTGGGGCTATAGAGTAATAAAATCCGCTTTCGCATATCCTCACCTGGATAATTATTGTTAACTAATTATGATATCATAAAAATTTTAGCTAATCAATAAAAAAACGCACCTGTCCTGCGGTGCGTTTTTAGTGATAATCTCCGAAGATGCTGACTACCTTTATCCTTCTACTTTCAATAACCTCCCAATCCTGCTTACTGCTTCTCTTATCCTCTCTTCGGACTCAACCAGAGCAAAACGGATATACCCCTCGCCATATTCACCAAAACCTGTCCCCGGCGCTACTGCTACGCCGCTTTCTTTAAGCAAAAAAGTTGCGAATTCCATTGATGTCAACGCGCTGTACTTTAAAGGGATATGTGCCCAAATGTAAAAAGTTGCCTTGGGTTTCTCAACCTCCCAGCCCACCTTTGCCAGCTCACTGATCATTACATCTCTTCTGCGTTTATATGTCTCAACAGTCTGCCTAACGCAATCTTGGGGCCCGGTCAGGGCCTTTATCGCTGCGCATTGTATTGCCTGAAATATGCCGAAGTCTATGTAGCTTTTGGTCTTTGCCAGTACCTTGAGTATTTCAGCATTGCCCACGCAAAAACCAATTCGCCAACCAGCCATATTATAACTTTTGGAAAGGGTATGAAACTCAACCCCTATTTCCTTCGCCCCTTTTACCTCCAGCATACTTGGCGCGCGGTAGCCGTCAAAAACTATATCGGAATATGCCAGGTCATGGCCGACAATGATATCCTTACCTTTAGCCCACCTGACTACCTCTTTAAAGAAGTCCAGGTCAACAACAGCGGTGGTCGGATTATGAGGATAACTCAAGAAAATGAGCTTACTCATCTTAAGTATCTCTTTGCCCAGCGCCTTCAGATTCGGTCTGAATCCGTTCTCTTTCTTCAGGGGAATATTGTAGAGAATACCCCCGGCCATAATAATGCCATTAAAATGGACAGGATAAGCGGGAGAGGGGACCAGGGCGATGTCGTCATTATTAAGAAATGAAAGGGCCAGATGGGCAATGCCTTCTTTAGAGCCTATCAACGGCAAGACCTCAGTTGCCGGATCCAGCTTTACTTTAAATCTGTTCTTATACCACTCGGCAATGGCCTCCTTCAATTTTATTTCTATTTCATCGCTGGTACGTGAATATCGATGGGTGCCCTTTATCCTGGCTGCCCTGCACAGTTCATCTACCACCCAATCCGGGGCCCCCTGGTCAGGGCTCCCCATCCCCAGGTCAATAACATCCATCCCCTGCGACCTTACCTGGCGTTTTAAATCATCGATAATCGTGAAAAGGTAGGGGGGCAATCTCTTTAATCTATTTGCTTCCTGAATCATTCCAACAGCTCCATTTTTGCCTATTGTTTTAACACTGATAACAATAGTTTGTCAAGAAAATAAACACGGCCTGAGATTATAAATTTCTTAGTATAAAATCAGCGATTCTATTTTTATCTTTTTTGGTTATCTCGGTAAAATAAATGGCCGTGCTGTAAAGCATTTTGTCTCTTCTCACAATCGGCTGGCTGCGGGCCACAACTCCCCGGCATTCAATCCTGTCAAAGTCAACCTTCTGCGCGCCGGGACAAGGAAAAAACAGGCAAACCGCTACCCTGGTCATTAAGGGAATCGGCTTTTCTGTCTGGCAATATACGCCGGAGCAGCTTATATTTTCTACCCAGCTCTCTATGATTGAACCCTGGTCGCCAATCTCCAGCGCAAGGCCGGCCTTGACGCGGGGGTGTTTTCGCCTTTCCTCTCGCCTTTCGTCCATCATTGCCTCCCGCTTACCCTCTGAAATTTCAAAAACATCACATCTTCTCCGGCGCTGATATCCCCAATAAATTCAAACCGTTTTTCAGAACAATTTTTACGGAATCGACCAGCAGAAGCCGGGCTGCCGTCAAACGGGCATTATCGGTAACTACCCGGTGTTTGGTATAAAAGTGATGGAAGCTGGCAGCCAGATTACGAAGATAGATTGTAACCTGATGGGGTTCAAGAAGTTTTGCGCTCTTGGCAATAACCTCCGGATACCTTCTCAAAATTTTAATTATGTTGACCTCCTCAGGCTTATCAAGCAAAAATAAAAATCCTTCTTTTGTATCCGCCTTGCACCGCGGAACAACAAATAACCAGGGAAATCTTCTCCGGGCAAAGTGTATAATACTACATATTCGCGCATGGGCGTATTGAACATAATAGACAGGGTTCTCTTCGGAGTGTTTTTTAGCCAAACTTAAATCAAAATCAAGGTGTGAATCTCTTTTTCTCATCAGGAAGAAAAAACGGCTGGCCGCGACACCTACCTCTCTAACCAGCTGATCGAGGGTAATAAATTCCCCCTCTCTGGTGGACATAGAAAGTGCTTTTCCGTTCTCATGCAAACTGACCAGCTGAATGAAAAGAACGGATAGGCTACCGGGGGGATAACCCAGGGCCTGAACCGCCATCTTTAAGCGCGACAGATATCCATGATGGTCCGGACCCCAAATATCGATAACCCGCTTAAAACCGCGCTTGTATTTATTTCGATGGTAAGCAATATCGGAACTGATATAGGTAAAGCTGCCGTCTTTCTTTATAACAACGCGGTCTTTGTCATCGCCGAAAGAAGACGACCTTAACCAAACCGCCCCGTCTTTTTCATAGATGCAATTTTTCTTTTTTAAAATGCGGAGTGTCTTGTTAATCTTAGCCGGCCTAATAAGCAGAGCCTGAGAAAACCAGCGATCAAAATGCACTCCAAATCTTCCCAGGTCATTTTTTATACCTTTAAGGATTGTCCGAACGGCATATCTGGAAAATAAATTCAGACAACGTTCCTCCGGAATAAACAAATACCTGCGTCCATGCCGGCGGGCAATCCTTTGGGCGATATCATAGATATAACGTCCCTTGTATCCATTTTCCGGAAACGGACAATCTTGATTAAACAATTCCAGGTATCTGGCCCTGACCGACTGGCCGAGCAGGTTAATCTGCGTCCCTAAATCATTAATATAATACTCTTTTTTAACCTTATAGCCATTTGCTTTTAAGATATTAGCCAGGACATCTCCGACCGCTGCCTGACGGCCGTGGGCAATAGTCAAGGGGCCGGTAGGATTGGCGCTGACAAATTCAATCTGAACCTTTTGCCTCCTGCCAATATTTGAGCCTCCGTAATGCCGTCCCAGTTTTTTTATTTTAAACAGATTATTATAGAGATAGCTTATATTCAGGAAAAAATTTATAAATCCAGGCGGTTTGATTTCTATTTTCTTAATCTTATTGGCAAGAAGGGGGGTTTTCTTTAACCTGGTTTTGATTTCACCGGCAATAAGTCCGGCGATTTTGAATGAATCAATATCGACTGGCGGCTTTACTCGTTCAGGAGAAGAAATCTTGGCTTTTCGGGCAATCTTTAAGGCGACATTCGTAGAAAGGTCACCTAACGATCCATCCTTCGGTGGTTCCAACTCTACTCCCGGAAGCGACCCGGCGGGAACTATTGCCTTGACTGCAGGACTATCTAATGCCTTGCTGAGAAGGGTTGTAATTTCATCTTCTATTCTTTTAATGGCCATTTTCTCTTATCTTTCGCCGCCAAAACGCCGGAAAATAAATAAAACGCCAAAATTCCCGACCTTTTAGTGCCTGCCTACCGATAGGCAGGCCTGCCTGCCGGCTCGCCTCTCGGCGAAGCTGAAGGCAGGCAGGCATGAATTTTGGCGTTTTAGCGGTGAGTAAAATTTAGGAATATTATCGGCCTTAATCAACTCCCCGGCTTTAATATTCTGTACATTCCTGTGCCACAGCTAGGACACTTGCCTTTCATTGCCGGTCTTCCGTTCTTCATAGTAACCTTTTCGGCACTTTCTATTTCCTTCTTGGCTTTGCATTTCACACAATATCCCTTCAAAACGTTCACCTCCTCAAATGTGGATTGGCCTCAATAGTTCCTCGTATTCTTTGCTCTATCGAGATGCGGCCTATTTTATATTTTATATACCTGTTTCCATTCTATACGAAGCACCTCGAGTATGTCAAGAAATATTAGCGAGAATGCCTTCATTTATCTTTTCCAAAAACTCCAATGATTTTAACCGGCTCCCCAAATGAAAACCCAAAAGCAAATTCAATATCTCTCTGAGATTTCCTTCGACTGCGTAATTAAGCCTAAGCCGGGGTATCTGGCTGTAGCCCATTTTATTTATATGCGCTATAGTGGCAATAGTGCCTTTCAGCATCGGAGTTGATTCATAATCTTTGTAAAAACACCTCTGGCATAAGGTCCCTCCCAGGGAATGGCTAAATCTGGCCTCCCCCCTGATCAGGCTGCCACAGTGGACACAATCAGTTATCGCCGGCATAAGTCCTATTAAATGTAAAAATTTGATTTCAAAAATGCAGCATATCTTCCGGGCATCTTCAACCGCAAGCAGACCCAGAGAGTTCAATAATAAATTAAATATCTCAATATTCCCATCCTGGACAGGCGTCGCTTTATCGACAAGTTCGACAAGATAACTGGCGTAAGCGATCTTTTGCAGGTCTTCCCGGATAGCCGGGAAAAAATCTTTCAGGTCACATTGACTGATAGTGCACAATCCGCCGTGAACCTTTTCATAAAAGACAATTTCATTATAAGTAAAGGGCTGCAAATAACCGTTATATTTTTTCCTTCTGGTTTTAATTCCTTTGGCTAATCCATTTATTTTACCCAACTCCCTGGTGTAAAAGGACACAATTAAACTGGTTTCGCTAAAATCCCGCGTTCTGAGAACTATGGCCTCTGTCCTGCGAATCGTCATAATCAGACCATTATCCGGAATAACAGGTTGGCGAGAGAAAAATAGATTAAAATGCCGACGATATCGTTTGAACTGGTAATGAACGGTCCGGAGGCTACTGCCGGATCGACCTTCAATCTTTTCAAAATAAGTGGAATTAAACTTCCCATTGCGGCAGCTACGACAATGGCTATAAACATCGAAACGCCTACCACTATTCCCAGAATCAGCGTTTTCTCTAAAAAATAGGCTATCAGGGCTACCACCAAACCGCAGGACAGCCCCATAATCAAGCCGACCCCTATTTCCCTAAAAAGCACCTTTCCTATCTGAGACAAGTTTATCCTGCCGGTAGCCAATCCCCGAACTACAATGGTTGACGATTGAATACCGATGTTACCGCCCATACCCATAATCACCGGAATAAAGAAGGCCAGGGCTATTGTTCTTTCCAGGGTAAACTGAAAAAACTTTATTAATGTCGCGCATATAATGCCTTCGAATAAGGTAACAATCAACCAGGGCAAGCGGATTCGGGAAACATTAAAGATTGATTTCTTTGACAACTCCTCATCATCCGTTCCGCCTAATTTAAATATATCTTCGGTCGCCTCTTCCTTGAGGACGTCTATTATATCATCAACGGTAACCACACCTATCAGATGATTCTGCTCATCAACAATCGGAATAGCCAGAAGGTCGTACTTAGACACCAGACGGGCTACTTCTTCCTGGTCCAGTGAGGGCCTCGCGCTAACAATATCCTGGTCCATAATGTCTTTCAACTGAACATCGGGTCTGGACACCAGCAGCTTCTTCAGCAAAAGAACCCCCAGCAACCTCTGTTCATTATCCACCACATAGACATAATGGATAGGACCGGGTTTGACCCGCTGGCGCAAAAGTTGGATTGCCTGCTCGGCATTAATCTCGGCATTCAGGGCCACAAAGTCGGTGGTCATTATCCCGCCGGCAGTTTCACTGTCATACTTTAATAAATCCCGGATTCTCGCCGAGACCTCTTTCCCCATCAACTTTAACACCTGGCCGGCCCTTTCCTTGGAAAGCCCGGCCACAACATCGGTGGCATCATCCGAAGGCATTTCATCCAAAATTTTAGAAATTACGGAACTATCCAGCTTTTTTAACAAATCAAATTCTGATATAGGATCCAACTGCCGTAAGACCTTGGCTCCTACTTCTGAATCCAGAGAATCAAAAAATGGTTTTCTTTTATCAGGAGGCAAATTCCTCAGAATATCGGCTATATCAGCTGGATGTATGCGCTTTTTCATCTCTTCTTACCCTTCTTTGAAGGCATTACCGACCCTCCGGAAATAACCAGCTTTAACCCTTCTTCTACTGACATATTCAGATCAATCAGCTCTGCTTGAGGAGCCAAAAGCAAAACACCCGAGGTGGGATTGGGGGCGGTGGGAACAAAGACGTTAATAATCCCCGGAGGGATATTGAGTTGCGTTTGATCATATTTTTCCGAAGTCACAAAACCAATAGAATAAACTCCCCGTCGGGGATACTCCAGCAGCACCACCCTCTGCAAAAGAGATTTATCCCGGACCAGAAAGGCATGGCTTATCTGACGAAAGGCCCTGTAAATCTTACTAACCATTGGTATCCTGTAAAGAAGCCTTTCCCAGAAAGAAAAGAACCTTCGGACAATGATATTTTTGGCTGCCAGACCAATCAGGACAATTAAGGCCAGGATGGCGATTAAAATCAAGCCCTTGATTAAATATTTAAGATAGACAATTCCAATGGTAACCGGCAGATACGACTTGAAAAAACCGAGGGTGGGGTTCAAGACAAGGCTATTTGTCTTTATAACTATAAACCGCAGAATAAAAATAGTGGCGACCACCGGCAGGATAATGGCTATGCCGGTAATAAAGTTATTCCTTAATTTGATCCACATAGCTTATCAAGCGCTCCTTCCTGTTTTTTCTGCATTCGTTTCCTATCGCGTTCAGTGCTATCCTCATAACCGAGAAGATGCAAGCATCCGTGAATTAAATAAAAATATAGTTCCTTCTTAAATGATTGCTTATAGTTGCGAGACTGGGTGCGGGCTTTGTCAACCGATATGACTATATCCCCCAAAAGCTCCGGGTTAAGCCCGGAAAATCTGCCCTCCCGCTGGCTAAACGCCAGAACATCGGTTGCCCTGTCTATCCCCCTGTACTTTCGGTTGAATCTTCTTATTGTTTTATTATCAACTAATAAAACACTGACTTCGGCTTTTTTAACGCCTTCGGACTTCAAAACCTGAATTGCTGCCTTTTCAAGCTCCTTTATGCTTCTTATTCTGACCTTTTTTTGGAGATTTCTTATCTTTATCTTCATCCGCTTCTGTTTCCTCGGGTCCTCCCCGCGCGTCCGGGTATTCCACTCGCGTATGAAATATCCCTGTCAGAATGCGGGCAAAACTATCAGCAATTTTATGGAGGTCCTTGAGGACCAACTCACATTCCTCAAGCTGGCCATCGATAAATTTATTATTAATAATCTTCTGGACCATTCCTTTTATACTTCCCGGCGTCGGGTCGGAAAGGCTCCTGGAAGCCGCTTCGATAGAATCAGCCAAAAGGACTATGGCCGACTCTCTGGTCTGAGGCTTGGGTCCGGGATATCTGAACGACATTGCCTCAAGCATCTCCTTATCCTCTATTTTTTCCAGGGCCCTTTTATAAAAGTAAAAGACTTGACTGGCTCCATGGTGCTCCCGGATAATATCCACAATCGTCTTATTGAGTTTGTATTTTTGGGCTAACTCAACACCGTTTTTGACATGATTGATAATAATAAGGCTGGACATACTGGGGGTGAGTTTGTCGTGCTTTGATTTTTTCTCAAAGTGTTCATTTTCGCTGAAGTATTCGGCTTTCTCTATCTTACCGATATCGTGATAATAAGAAGCCACCCTGGCCAAAAGTGAATTCGCGCCTATTGATTCACTAGCTGCCTCGGCAAGATTTCCAACCAGCAGAGAGTGATGATAGGTGCCCGGAGCAACGGTCAACATCTTCTTTAATAGGGGGTGATTCAAATCCGAAAGCTCCAACAAACTGATGTTGGTAGTGATTTTAAATAGGTATTCCAATCCCGGCAAAAGAATAGTGACTATTACGGCGCTGAGTATCCCGCTGCCAAATCCCCAGGAGGCATCGATAATAAAAATACTCGGTTCGATTCTGTTCAGCAGTCCCATTCCGATAGCGCAAATGAAGCTTGCCAGCCCTACCAGGAAACCGGCCATTATCAATTGTGACCTTCTTCTGACGCCAATAACAAAATAAATACCCACCAAACTTCCGGCAAACAAAACAGTGGTCACATCCAGTCTATTACCGGCAATGATCCCGGCAAAAATCGCCAATAAGGCCGCCATCATCACCGCCAATCTTGCTCCCAGGAATATCGCTATTAGCATTACTCCGGCGCTCACCGGAATCAAGTAACTGGATAACTGAGACACGTGGATCAGCTGGCTGAATATTATGCTTAAGAATAAAATCAGAGAAATCAGAACCAGCTTCTGATTGTCTTGATAGATCCTGGGAAAATAAAGACGGATATAAACTCCGAGCAGAACAACAAAAATTATAACCACCAACCCCATCCCCAGATTAGTCGAAAGTATGTCGGCCTGGACTCGTTTTTTAAACAGGCTTGAAAGCTGAATGATCTGCTCGGGAGTAATGATTTCCCCTCTGGCCACAATGAGTTTATTTTTCTTAACCTCCTTCATAACCGGCGCTGTATCATCCAGCGCTGCCTGCCGGCGCAGAGCTGTTTCTTGTTCATTATAATGCAGGGTGGGTTCTATAAAATTATCTACTAATTTCACGACTTCTGCCCGTAGTCTGCGATTTTCCGGAAAAAGTTCTACCGCTTTATCGATGAATTCCTTGCGGTTATCCTTGACTGTCAAGACCTGGATTAAATCCTGCTCTCTCTTTACATTAGTCAGCAGATTGCGAACGTTAATAGCTCTTGTTCCTTCTTTCAGGAGTGCCCTCTTCTCCTCCTCGTCGATTATTTCCGTGCCCATCAGAACATTAAGGAGTTCCTCGGTCTTTCGGTAAATCTCATCGACTCCTTTATTCTTTAAGGCCACGCTGATATGCGCAATCGGAATCCCGGTCTGTTGATCAATACCTCTTGTTTGTTTTTGCTCAAGAATCCCTTGATAAAAATTAAGTATATTCGCCGAGGCAATTTTGTAGAGAGAGGGGTCATAATCATAGACCGGGCTTACCGCAGCTGCCCTATCCTTCTGTAATTTTAAGGTAGCTTCTTCGTCAATATATGAAAAGTCGAATGGCGCATAAATACTGGCGGAGCTGACGTCTTCCGCCTTAAACCCCCATCGGACAGGTCGTTTGGCGGACATAACCACTATTAGAAGCGTAATAACGGCTATCCCGATCAGTATTTTAACTATTAGCTTCAATTTAAGATTATTCAACTCTATCAAAATGTCTCCCTGGCTATTTAATCCACTTTCCCTTTACCGGTTTTCGGCCGGGCAGGGGTTCTCCCTTCCGCGAAATCCTGAGGACCTGCCCCGGATAAATGAAGTCGGGGTCTCTAATGATATCCCGGTTGGCCTTATAGATTTTGGGCCATTCCAAAGGATTGCCATAGATTTCCGGATATCCGGCAATGTACCACAGACATTCTCCTTTTTTTACTGTGTAGGTTGCCGGCAATTTCTTCTTCCGGAAGAATGATTTCTTTTTCACCGGTTCCTCTAAAGGCTCCTCAATAATCACTACCTCAGGCACCTCTTCCTCCTTCTTCTCTTTTCTAACTGAGGAAAGGGGCATTGCCGGTACCGTCACGATCCGCTGCGGATAGCCTCCTATTATGTAACCCCTGTTGCCCCAGAGCTCTTTGTCGGTCCAATAATGCCTTCTCCATTCCGGAAACGGCGGGAGTTCAAATTCAATATTAATTACGGTCCTGGTTAACTTTCCCCTCGGCGAAGGGGGCGGTGGTTCGCCATACAAACAACCCCGGTTCCCTTGTTCTAACTCCTGGTCAGTCCTTTCGATAACATAAGTAGAAAACCTCGCGCATCCTGCCAAAGAAATAACAAGGATAAAAAACAACACAGTACCTAATATTTTTTTATCCATCTCCGCCTCCCTTAGTTAACCGGCTAACCGGTCAACTTAATTATACTTCTCTTATCCTCTCAATGTCAACCCAAGTTCTTTAAGTTGTTCCTGTTCGATTTCGTCCGGCGCGCCAGTCATTAAACAAACCGCCTTCTGCGTCTTGGGAAAGGCAATCACGTCCCGAATAGTATCAAGCGAGAGCATAAGCATTAGCAACCTGTCAAGCCCCAGTGCTATTCCTCCGTGGGGCGGAGCGCCGTATCTCAACGCCCTGAGGAGAAAACCAAACCTTTCTTCAGCTTTCTTTTGCTCAATCCCCATGGCCTTAAATACCTTTTTTTGAAGGTCTTCTTTATGAATTCTGATACTGCCTCCTCCAACCTCCACTCCATTCAATACTAAATCATAAGCCCGGGCCTTTACGCGGGCCGGTTCCTCGAAAAGTAACGGTATATCCTCTTCTCTCGGTGCAGTAAAAGGGTGATGCCGGGCCTGATATCTGGCTTCCTCCTCGTTCCACTCCAGAAGGGGAAAATCAACTATCCAGGAAAAATCGTATCCGGACTTTTTTAAGTCTAACTTAAGTATGCTGGCTAAACGCAAACGCAACCGGCCCAGACAGGTAGAGACAACCGGGGCCTGGTCGGCAACAAACAAAAGCAGGTCTCCTTTCCTGCCATCCATCGCCTTTAACAACTTTTTTATTACCCCGGGAGAAAAAAACTTAGCGATAGGAGAAGTAACCCCATCCCCTGCCACCTTAAGCCAGGCCAGCCCCCGGGCTCCGTTGAGTAAACTGAACTCTCTCAGTTCGTCCAGTTGCTTAACCGAAAAATTACCGCAGCCCCGGGCATTTATGCCCTTAACAATTCCTCCGTCCTCAACCGCCTTTCTAAATATTTTAAATTCGCCCTCTTTTACAATCTCAGTAACGTCTATCAGCTCCATCTTAAATCTCATATCCGGTTTGTCGGTTCCAAACCTGTCGATAACTTCATGGTAAGAGATGCGGCGAAAGGGTGTCTTTATCTTTACGCCTAACGACCCTTTAAATAAACCGGCTAACATCTTTTCAATCAAAATAAATATGTCTTCGGGTTCTATAAAAGAGGCCTCGATATCTATCTGGGTATGTTCGGGTTGTCTGTCACGCCTTAAGTCCTCATCCCGGAAACAGCGCACAATCTGAAAGTATTTCTCAACACCGGCAACCATGAGGATTTGTTTAAATAACTGGGGTGATTGGGGAAGGGCGTAAAATTTACCCGGATTTAAACGCGCCGGAACCAGGAAATCACGAGCCCCTTCCGGCGTGGACTTGGTGAGTACGGGGGTCTCGACCTCTATAAAGCCCTGTTTATCTAAAAACGTTCTGACCAGTTGAGAGACCTTATGCCGAAACCTGAGATTCCCATGCATCCGGGGCCTTCTTAAATCAAGGTATCGATAGCCAAGCCGCAACTCTTCTGAAACGCTGACATCATCGCTTATCTCAAAAGGAGGGACAAGTGATTTATTTAAGATTTCCAGCTTTTTTACCGAAACTTCTATTTCGCCGGTGGAAAGCTTGGAGTTGGCTGTGCCCTCCGGCCTTTTAGAAACAACCCCCTGAATAGAAACTACATATTCGCTTCTGAGCTGCTTGGCAAAACCGTGAAGATTTTTATCAAGGTTGGAATTAAATACGAGCTGGGTAATTCCCGAACGGTCACGCAGGTCAATAAAGGTGAGGTTGCCATGGTCTCGCATATTTACCACCCACCCACAAAGAACTGTCTTTTTGCCAATCCATTTTTTATTCAGCTCACCGCAGGTATGTGTCCGCTTCATATACCCTCTTGTTTCGTTTTACTTTGACTCTCTGGCTCTCTGACTCTTTGACCCTTTGTTGCTGATTTCTCTTTTCAGTATCTCCTCCGCTACCCTGTCTATCCCAACCTCAATCTGCTTCCCGGTCTTCATCTCCTTTAAAATAGCGACTCTCTTTTTTAGTTCATTCTCGCCCAGGATTACAACATATCTGGAATTCACTCTACCGGCCAGTCTTAACTGTGCCTTGAGCGACTTTCCCTGGTAGTCAATATCAGCTCTGATATTCTGCCTGCGCAAATCCCGTAGTATTTTATAACCCTCTCGGTAGGGCTCTTCGCCAATAGTCACCAAATAAACACCGTCCTCCTTTAAGGCGGGGATTCCTTTCTTCAGCGAGCTCAAGGCCATTAATACTCTCTCTATGCCGACAGACATTCCGCAGGCACCCGATGAAGACCCACCCAGTTCGCTGACCAGGTTGTCGTATCTTCCGCCGGCTGCTAAGGCATTCTGAGAACCTAAGCAGGAGTGAACAAACTCGAATACCGTCTTGGTGTAATAGTCCAATCCTCTGACCAAATAAGGGTCGACCTGATAAGAAACCCCCATCCCGTTTAATATCTCCCTGACTTCTCCAAAGTGTTTTCCGCAGTCGTCACAAAGATAATCAAGAATGGACGGCATCCTTCGGATAACAATCTGGCAACCCTGCTTTTTACAATCCAGGATTCTAAATACATTGGTAGTCAATTTTCGCTGACAATCAGAACAAAGTAAATTTGTATGCCGGGACAGTGTATCTTTCAGAATTTTTTTGAATTTTATCCGGCATCGCTTACAACCAACGCTGTTCAGACGAATAACGTAATCCGTCAGCTTCAGGGCCGAAAATATATCTACCAGAAGAATTATGGTTTCACAATCCACGTAGGGGCTGTACGAACCAATGGCCTCGGTGCCTATCTGATGAAACTGCCGGGAACGACCGGCCTGGGGCCGTTCGCTCCTAAACATCGGTCCGATATAATAGAATTTACTAAAACCGAATTTTTTATCCAGGCTGTGTTCCACGTAAGACCTGATTACCGGTGCGGTCTCTTCCGGCCGAAGGGTAAAATTGCGGCCTTTGGAATCAGAAAAGCTATACATTTCCTTGGAAACAATATCACTGGCCCGGCCGATACTCCTGATAAACAGAGAGGTTTCTTCCAGGATGGGCGTCCTTATCTCTGAATAACCATAGGCCTGGAGAAGCCGGCGGCCGGTTTCCTCCAGATATTGCCACTTTTTAACCTCCGGCGGCAGAATATCACTCATACCTCTAATCGCTTTTATAGCCATCCAACTACTCCTCAGGACACCCTGGCTCCGCACTTGACCGGTTTATCAACAGTAAGCGCTGAAATAATATTTCCGTCATTGGCAGCCAGAAGCATACCTTTGCTCTCCACTCCTCTGATCGTGGCCGGCTCAATATTGGTCAAAAGGACTATCTGTTTTCCTTTTAATTCCTCTTTTGTATAATAGGGTTTGATGCCCGCCACAACTTCTCTTTCTTCCTCGGCAATCCTGACTTTTACTAAATAGAGCTTGTCTGCATTGGGATGGTCTTTTACTTCTAAAACCTCGGCAATTCTTATATCCATCTTTTTGAAATCATCAAAGCTAAACATTATAACCTCCTTGAGCTACGCTCGTGTCCCCTTACCACCCCAGGGGGGGGTGGTAAACATAATTAAGTGGACCGAAGGGGAGTCGAACCCCTGACCTCTACAATGCGAATGTAGCGTTCTCCCAACTGAACTATCGGCCCTTACTTTAGACGTTACATAAGGTTATTGGGATGGAACCTTATTATTGTAATATTACAACCTTCTGGTAACCTTTTCTATCCGATAACACTCGATTATATCCCTGGCCTTGATATCATTGAAATCCCCAAAGCCAATGCCGCATTCAAAACCTTCTTCAACCTCTTTGGCGTCTTCTTTAAACCGTTTTAAAGAATTAATTGAACCGCTATAAACTATCTCTCCGTCCCTGATAACCTGCCCCCGCAGATTACGAACTACCTTGCCCTTTTTGACAAAACAACCGGCCACCGCTCCCACCCGGGAAACCCGAAAGACTTCCCGAACTTCCGCCCGGCCGACCAAAACTTTTTTTACGCCCGGCTCTAACAGGCCTTCCATCGCTGCCCTGATATCGCTGATGGCTTCATAAATAATATCATAAAACCGGACATCTACTTTTTCCTTTTCAATTAATTCATCCAGGGCCATATCTCTTTTGATATGAAAACCGATAATGATGGCCTGAGAAGCGGCAGCCAGCATTATATCCGATTCATTAACCCTGCCCGCTCCTCCATGAATCACCTTCAACTTTACCTCTTCGGTACTTAACTTTTTAAGGGAGTCTTGCAAGGCCTCAACAGAACCCTGGACATCTGCCTTAATGATAATTTTGAGTTCTTTCAATTGGCCTTCTTTAATCTGCTTATAAAAATCTTCCAGGCTAACCCGGCTGGTTGATTCTAACTTCTTTTCTTTTAAACTCGTTTTTCTCTTTCGAACAATCTCTTTTGCCAGTTTCTCGTTTTTGATAACAATAAACTCATCTCCTGCCTCAGGCAGTCCGGAAAATCCTGAAATTTCGACCGGCACAGATGGAGTGGCGTCTTTAACCTGCTGGCCCCTATCGTCCCGCATGGACTTTACCTTTCCGTAATAAAGTCCGCTGATTACCACATCTCCGAGACGCAAAGTGCCGTTTTTCACTAATACCGTAGCTACCGCTCCCCTGCCGGCTGAAAGTTTTCCTTCGATAACTATTCCCCTGGCTAATCGATGCGGATTGGCCTTCAATTCCAGCATTTCTGCCTCCAGGAGTAACATCTCCAGCAGTTCGTTGATACCTTCTTTAGTCTTGGCTGAAACAGCGACGGTGATAGTCTTGCCGCCCATATCTTCTGATACCAACTCATAGGACTGAAATTGCCTCTTAACCTTGGTTATATTTGCGTTGGGGAGGTCTATCTTGTTTATAGCTAGCACAATCGGAACGCCGGCAGCCCGGGCATGGTCAATGGCCTCGATGGTCTGAGGCCTTGCCCCTTCGTCGGCTGCTACTACCAATACCACGATGTCGGTAACATTGGCCCCTCTGGCTCTCATCGCGGTAAAGGCCTCGTGGCCCGGAGTATCCAGAAAGGTAATCTGCCCTTTATCCAAACTCACCTTATATGCCCCAATGTGCTGGGTAATCTTACCCGCTTCTTTGCTGGTAATATTGGTCTCGCGAATAACATCCAGCAGAGAGGTCTTTCCGTGGTCGACATGCCCCATCAGAGTTACTACCGGAGGCCGAGGGGTTAAATCTGAAGCATCATCCTCTTCGCCAATGAACACGGCCTCTTCTTCAGAAGGCAAAATCTCTATTTCATAATTAAATTCCCCGGCAATAAGCTTAATTACATTTTCATCCAATGATTTATTGATATTGCCTATGATGTTTAATTGCAAAAGTCGCTTTAGAAGCTCGTTGGACTTTATACCCAATTTTATAGCCAATCCGTTTACCATGATCGGCAGTCTGACCTGAATCTTCTTTAAGAAGGTCTTTTTTATCTCCTTTTCTTTCTTCACTATTTTCTTCGCTACTTTCTTCGCTACTTTTTTGCCTTTGAGTTCCTGCTGAATCAGAATAGCAGTATCATCATCAATAGAGCTCATATGGCCCTTGACATCCACCTTTAATTTGTGGAGTTCGGATATAAGCTCTTGGCTGGTTATATTTAATTTTTTAGCTAATTCGTGAATCCTCATGTTTTCTTTTTCTTCACTTCCTCTGTTTTTCGTTTGCCTTCCGAACTTATCTTTTTTGCGGCCTGATAGATCTTCTCCGCCGTCTTCTTGCCTATTCCTTTTGTCTTGGCCAGGCTGGCCAGGTCTGTCCTGGCAATTGTCCCTATATTCTTATATCCGGCTTCAATCAATACCTTTTCGGTCTTGGCACCCACGCCCGGCAGCGTGGTTAACGATATCTGCTCGGTCTGGCCCTTGATGTTAATCTTCCAACCGGTCAGCTTTGCCGCTAATCTTACATTTTGGCCGCGCTTGCCGATAGCCAGGGAAAGTTGGTCATCGCCGACAATCACATCGGCCTTTTTCGCATCCTTATCCAGCGTTACGCTGATAATTTCGGCCGGGCTCAAGGCGCTGGTAACATAGGTGCCGATATCGCTACTCCACCTGACTATGTCTATCTTTTCTCCCCGAAGCTCGCGGATAACATCTTTAACTCGCTGGCCCCTCATTCCCACGCACGCACCCACCGGATCCACCTTTTCATCATTGGAAGAAACAGCGATTTTAGACCTCTCTCCCGGCTCCCGGGAAACCGCTTTTATCTCTACCACCTTCTCGTATATCTCCGGCACTTCAAGTTCAAATAACTTTTTGACCAGCGAGGAATGTCTCCGGGAAAGAACGATCTGAGGTTCCCGGGCAGTCTTCTTGACATCCATAATATAAGCCCTGACTCTGTCACCCCGGTTATAATTTTCCTTTCGCGATTGTTCGCGGCGGGGAATGATTGCTTCAGTCTTGCCCAAATCAACTATAATGTTTCCGCGTTCAAGCCGGTGGACAACACCGTTAGTTATCTCGCCGATCTTCTTCTTAAACTCATCATAAATACTTTCTCTTTCTGCTTCGCGAATCCTCTGGATAATAACCTGCTTGGCGGTTTGGGCGGCAATTCTTCCAAAATCATGATGGACAACTTCCTTTTTCCCCCGAAATATTTTTATCTCTCCGCTAGTGCGGTCGATAGAGATGCTCGCGTCTTCCGCCCCGCCGGAAGACTTGCGAAATGCGGAAAGTAACGCCGCTTCCACTGCCTGCATAAGCGTTTCTTTGTCAATTCCCTTATCGCGTCCGATAGAATCAATAATGTTCAAAAATTCGCCGTTCATCGCATTAGCGCTCCTTTTCAACCAATATTCTCCGCTAGTTTATTTCTAATCTCGCCTTAACAATATCCTCAAATAGTACAACGATAGACAGGCCATCTTTACTAATTATAACTATACTCCGGTCATTGACTCCATAGAGTTTGCCGCTATGGACGTCTCTGCCATCCACCGGCAAACGGCTGATAACCCTGACCGACTTCCCGATAACGTGGATAAAGTCCTCTCTGGTTCGAAGAGGTCTATCCAAACCGGGAGATGAAACCTCTAACACGTATCGTTCATTAATTATCCCGGCCCCCTCAACCAGCCGGTCTATTTCGTGATTAAGCCGGCCGCATTCCTCCATGGTAATACCATCGGGTTTATCTATCAAAAACCTTAAGACTATTCCTTCTTTACGCCGGCCGTAAGAAAGTTCCACAAGTTCGATTCCCTGCTTCTGAAAGATATCGGAAATCAACTCTTTTACTTTATCAACTACCTGTTCATCATTCATTATGATGCCATTTTATTTTTAAGAATCTCTTTAATCCTATCTACCGCCTGTTCCTTGCCGGCTTTTATAATCTCGCCGGTCCTGCGGAATTTTATCTCAACCACTCCCTGCTGCAGACTTTTTTCGCTGACAATAACCTGCAAAGGTATGCCAATCAGGTCGGCATCCTTAAATTTAACTCCGGCTCTCACGTCGCGGTCATCCAGGAGGACATCAATACTCTCGTTACCTAAACCGTCATGGAGAACAGCGGCATTTCTGGCAGCCTCCTGACAAGAGGCATCTATCGGCAAAATTGTGACCTGGTAAGGGCTGATAGGATACGGCCAGATAATACCATTTTTATCGTGATTCTGCTCAATAACGGCAGCCATAATCCTGTTTACGCCGATCCCGTAACAACCCATAATAATCGGTTTGCTTTCTCCTTTTTCATTCAGAAAGGTGGCACAGAGAGACTCTGAATATTTAATGCCCAATTTAAAGATGTGGCCGATTTCGATTGCGTTCCTTGTTGAAAGCGTCTTGTCGCAGCGCAGGCATTTTCCGGCGTCTTCGCCTTCTTTTATTTGACTGCTCCCATAGCCGCACTCCTTGCAATATAAAATCAAATCTTCTCCGTTATCTGCCAACACCATAAACTCGTGCGAAAGCCCACCTCCCATAACACCGGGGTCTGCCTCCACCGCGATAAACTTTAACCCACAGCGCTCAAAAATCCGATGATAGGCATCGTGTATATCTGAATAGTTTTTATCCAGGCCCTCCATATCCCTATCAAAACTATAGGCATCCTTCATAATAAACTCGCAACTTCTCAAGACACCGAACCGCGGCCGGGGCTCATCCCTGAATTTGGTCTGAATCTGATACAAGACAATCGGGAGCTGTTTATATGAACTGACCTCCTTTTTGACCAAATCGGTAATTACTTCTTCGTGGGTCGGTCCAAGCACCATCTCTCTGCCCCGCCGGTCAACAAAATGGATCATTACCTTGCCTATCTGTTCGTATCTGCCGGAATTCTTCCAGAGGACAGCGGGTTGCAGAGCGGGAAGCAGGATTTCCTGGCTACCCAGGGAATTCATCTGCTCACGGATTATATCACTAATCTTGCTTAGGACTTTCAACCCCAGAGGCAAATAGGAATAGACGCCGGAGGTAAGTTTTCTGATTAATCCGGCCCGCAACATAAGCTTGTGACTGATGACCTCGGCATCAGAAGGAGTTTCTTTTAAAGTAGGAATAAACGCCTTAGACCATTTCAT
>SDBT01004881.1_pt1 | contig 22658 bp, 23 predicted proteins | sample 2277101 | NCBI WGS metagenome assembly SDBT01 (sample SAMN10404973, study PRJNA504765) | marine sediment metagenome | isolation source: marine sediment core GS10_PC15, 103 cmbsf | place: Arctic Ocean: Southern Knipovich Ridge | collected 2010 | reverse complement strand
ACAGAGGTCAATGTCCTCGGTTGTCTTGAGGTGGTCGGCGTCCGCGCCCCACGGCTCGCGCCAGCCCTCCTGAAAGATGCCCCAGAGGACGTCGTCCATCACCTGCTGGGGAGTGCGGCCAGTGCGCGCGTTCTCGCGCATGGATTGTTGGGCGAATATCGGCGCGATGCCGGCGGCTTTGCGCACGGCGCGAACGTGGCCCGGCGTCGCCAACCCCAACCGATCGCCACAGCCGGCCGAAGTTTGCAGCCCCAGGGGTTGTGGCCGCAGCCAGGGCAGTTTATCGCGCAGGGCGGCAGCGTTGGCCGCCGTCAGCGAGCACAGGGTAACGTTGCCCCGCCGTTCTCCTTCAAAGCTGGCTGCATGGCCCATGATGCCCAGGCACTTGCCCTCGTCGCCCTGAGCCAAAAAGTAGGTGATACCGTCGGCCTCAACCACCGAGTTCAGATAGATCGTCAGGCCGGTCACTCGTTCCAGTTTTTGGTTGTTGGGTATTGGGTATTGGTTATTGGTCATCGGTCATCGAATTTGTAAGCCCGCCTGGTCAGCCAGTAGGCCATATCCTGGATCATCTCGCGTGCATCGTCCAGGCCCACGATGCCCCGCACCACCAGGCCAGCCAGCCAGTTGGCGCTGGCGCGACGCCACAGGTCGTGGCGGGCGGGGATGGAAGGAAAAGAGCGTGTGTCATCGTTAAATCCGACAGTGTTGTAGAGCCCGGCTGTCTCGATAACGTGTTCGAAGTAACGCTTCATGCCATTGATGCTGTCCTGGAACCACCAGGGTCCACCCAGTTTCATAGCTGGATAGTGCCCTGCCAGGGGAGCCAACTCGCGGGCGTAGGTGGATTCGTCCAGCGTGAAGACGATGAAGGTCAAGCGCGGATCGTTGCCGTATTTGTTGAGGAGCGGCCGCAGATTGTGGGTGAACTCAGCCTGGATGGGGATGTCGCACCCCATGTCAGGACCAAAGCGATCAAACAGCGGTTGATTGTGGTTGCGACACGAGCCAAAGTGCACCTGCATCACCAGGCCATCCTCGATGCTCATCCGCGCGCTTTCCATGAGCATGTGACCGAAAAAGCGAGCGGCATCCTCCTCAGAAGCCTGGCCTCTCAACGCCCGCTGAAAGATCTGATCCGCCTCGCGCGGGGATAACTCGCCCGTGGTCAGCGAGGTTCCATCGCTGTCGGTGGCGACTGCCCCCAATGATTGGAAGAAGGCCCGTCGCTCTTCCAGCGCACGGATCAAAGCCGGGTAGGAGTTGACCTCCATCCCCGTCAGTTCGCTCAGCCTATCAATGTTTTCCCGCCAGCCCTGTCGCAAGAGATGAATCACGTCATCAGGGCGGAAGGTGGGTCGGATGTCTCCTTTCCAGCCAGAAGCCCGAATCGCCTGATGATGGTTCAGGGAATCGGCAGCAAAGTCGGTGGTGCAAAGTACCTCAATGTTGAAGCGCTCGAACAGGGCGCGGGGGCGGAATTCGGGCGAAGCTAGCTTGGCCTCGAGTTGATCGTAGACCGTCTGGGCCGTCTCCCTGATCAGCTTCTCCTCAATGCCGAAAACCTGGTTAAAGGCATAGGCCAGCCAGAGGCCGGTGGGTGTGCCGCGAAAGAGATGGAAGTTGTCGGCGAAGGTCTGCCAGATTTGGCGATGATCGCGCTCCACAGGGCCGCCGTCCAGAGGAGCGATGCCCAGCGCCTCCAGCGGGATGGCCTGGGAGTAGAGCATGCGCAGGACATAGTGGTCAGAGGTGATCAGCAACTCGACCGGCGTGCCAAAGGTGGCGTTCTCGTCGGCGAAGAGGCTGGGGTCCACGTGTCCGTGGGGACAGATGAGGGGCAAATCGAACACCGATTCGTACAGCTCCCGCGCGATGCGCCGCTGCGTCGGATCGGGGTCAAAGTATCGGTCTGGGGGCAGGTGCCATTTTGGGTGAGTCATGATCTCACTCTTTAGGACGCAGATGAACGCTGATAAGCGCTGGTTTTTTGATCTTATCTGCGAAAATCTGCGTGTAAGCGAAGCGGCATCTGCGTCCGATTTTGAATTTGGCAGGGTGGTTGAGTAGTCATGCTTATTGTAGAACATTTACTGCCAATTGGCAAATCGGCTACTCTGGGATAACGAAAAAAGACCTCTGAAGCCACAACCCCAGAGGTCTTTTCACGCTTCGTCCCTCTCTATGAGTGAAGCCGGCGCAAACAGGCGATACTCCGCTGGGCTGACGTGTCGGCGTCGGGCAGGGGCATGAATTCGCCGGAGACGTAGCCCTGGTAGCCGGTGGCAAAGAGGTCGTCCAGGATGGACTCGAAGTCCAGGTGGCCGGCGCCGGGATACCAGCGATTGGAATCGGCCACGTGGAAGTGGAAGATGCGGTCGCCGCAGGCGCGGATGCTGTCCTCGATCACTGGCTCTTCGATGTTCATGTGAAAGGTGTCGAGCAGCAGGCCAAAGTTATCGGCGCCCACTTCCTCAATGAGCGCCAGCCCTTGTTCGACGTTGTTGATGAGAGTGGTCTCGTAGCGGTTGATGGGCTCCAACACCAGGCGCACACCGTGGGGCGCGGCCGCTGCCGAACAGCGCTGCAGTGCCTCGACAAGCCAGGTGTACGCCTGGTCGTGGCTGACGCCGGGCTTCACGATCCCGCGCAGCAGGCCGATGATGATCACGGTTCGACCAGGCTCACCGCAGGCGGCACCAGCGCGGGCGGCGAAGGGCACGTGGTCGCGCACCCGCTGGATGGCCGCCGCCCTCACTTCCGGGTCGGGGTCGGTGAACGACAGCCCCTCCTCGCCCCAGGCCTGGCCGGTGCCGATGGCCGGGACCGCCAGGCCGTGCGCTGACACGGCGCGGAGCAGTTCGTTGGCGTCCACCAGCCTGGGATCGCGGATGGCGAGCTCGACGCCGTCGTAGCCCCAGCCCGCGATCTTGGCGACGTTGGTCTCAAGGTCGCCTTTGAAGGCCACGGCCTGGAACTGGGCGGCGTGGGTGGATAGGACAATGCTGAGTTTCATGGGTTCTGGTCTCTGGAGTAACGAGTGATGAGACAATGAGGCAATGAGTAACGAGGATTGCCCCGTTTCTCATTCCTCATTACTCCTCGTTACTCATCACACCAAGGTATTCTGTCCGATGGACGGTAGCGCATAGACCGGCTTCCAGCCTTCGCTCAGCGGCTCGCGCAGGTAGGGCTCCATCTCCTCGGCCGTGCGCAGAGTGACCTCTTCCACCGGCGGCACAGTGCCGGGAGGGAAGGCCTCGAGAATCTGGTCGTTGAGCAGCGTCAGGTAGCGGAGGATAGCCGCCACCGGGCGTTTGGCCTTCTCGGCCGAACCGTGGGTGGCTTTGCCCACGACGCCCTCAGGGGTAGCCGCGATCTCAATAGCGAAGTGGCCCTCGCCCTCAGACCAGCGACTGGGCCGCCCGAAGGGGTCCACCGATTTGTCAAAGTGCCCCTCAGGCAGGTAGCTCTTCCCCTCGGTGTCCACGGCGTATCGCATGTCCACCATTTCGGGATGGAACAGCAGACCTAGAGAGGTCTCCGACTCGTCCGCGTGGACAAAGTTGGTGTCCCATTTGCCACCCCTTTCGGTCGTGCGGAAGAACTCGCGCACGGCCCGGTGCCAGTCAATCACGCGGAAGATGCCGGGGAGCTGGTAGCGCTTCTGGAACTGCTGGATCGCCGACTCCAGCACCCACAGGTGCCCGTGGTTGTTGATGATGATCTGCTTGCGGAAGCCGTCGTTCCAGAGGCCCAGCATCACGTCCATCATCAACTCTCGCACCACGTTCTCCCGTACGATGACGGTGCCGGGCATCCCCAGGTGGTGGTAAGGGTGCGCGCCGTACATCAGCGGCGGCAGGGCCAGGTTGACCGGCGCGCCACGCTTCGCGGTGTAGCGGCGCACGCCCTCCACGATCTGGCTGACGTAGAGGGTGTCGGATGCGCTGACCATGTGCCTGCCATGAAGCTCGGTGCAGCCGACGGGAATGAGGACAACGTCGTTCTTACGTCGGTTGGCCTCGACCTGCCAGCGAACCGTGGTTTGGATGTAGGAACCGGGCTTACCCCACTCAACCGGCGAAGGGACGCCGTACTCGGCCAGGATGGCATCAATCTCTGCATCGCTGGCTTCCCAAACTTCCTTCTTGAGCCGGCCTACGGTGTTATCCTCGAAGAACAGATCGGGCTGATCAGTAGCGAGCAGCCCCTCTGGTATTTGTTTATCTGACATTCTGCTCACCTCCTCGATTTATGTAACGCTAAAGTGGCTTGACCAAGATCTTGCCATCCGCCCGCTCAATGGACTTGGCAATAGCGTCTACGGCTGCCTCCAGGCCGTAGCGAGCGGTGATGATGGGGCTCAAGTCGAGCCGGCCAGCAGCAATCAGGCGGATGACGTTGGGAAAGGTCTCGTGGCCAGAGTGCCCCTGCGCGCCGAAGACCTGAGAGCGACGCACCTGCAAGGCTTCCAGATACATCGGTACCCGCTGGGCAGCCCGCCCAATCTGGACGATTTTGCCATTGATGGCCAGGGCCTTCTCCATCTCAGGCACTGTCAGGTGCGGGGCTCCGGCGGCCTCCACGTGGTAGTCGAAGCCCGCGCCCTTGCTCAACTCCATCAGCACGTCGCCGGCAGCGACCTCACGTGGGTCGTACACGTAGTCGGCGCCCACCTGCTTGGCCAGTTCCAGCCGCTGCGGCGAGATCTCGAAGGCAACGATGATGCCCGCGCCGGCCGCTTTCGCCAAGCCGATGGCCGCCAGGCCGATGGGCCCTGCACCAAAGACGCTGACGTAATGGCCCGGCCGGAAGCCACCTGCCCGCTCGAACATGGCGTTGTAGGCAACGCAGGTCGGCTCGGTGAGAGCACCGACCTCGTAGCCTTTCTCCTCGCTGCCGAACCTCTCGGCGAGGGCATCAATCTTCCAGCAGAACTTCTCGTCCACAGCGATGTAGTTGGCGAAGGCGCCTGGAATGGTGAAGCCAAGCTCCTCCAGGTTAGTGCAGTGGTTGGGATAGCCATTGCGGCAGGGGATGCAACGACCGCACCAGATCATCTCCTCCACCGTTACCATGTCGCCAACTTCGAGAAGCTCGACGTCTTTGCCAACCTCCACCACCTTGCCAGAGAATTCATGCCCCAGGATGGTAGGGAACCTGGTCAGACCAGGGTAGAGAATGTAGTCATCCTCGTCGGTCTCGTAGAAGTGCATGTCGGAGCCACAGACACCGCAGGCCTGCACCTCCAGCAGCACCTCTTGTGGGCCCGGCTTGGGGTCGGGCCACTCGCGCACCTCCAGTTTGGGATGACGCCAGATGCTATTGCCAGTAATGGCCTTGCCCGTCTCCTTCTCCCATTCGGAAACGGCGTAGTCTGGCTTGGGCTCCCAAACAGCGTCAAGAACCAATCCTCTCATGTCAAAAACCTCCTGTTTGTGTTTTACGTTTTACGCTCACGTTGTCTTGCGCACGATTAGTCTTCCCTGCCATACGTAGATCAGGTGACATCTTGATATCTTTCCCTGATTAACTCTTCCACCTCACCGATCTCTCTGCTAAAGGGACCTTCCGCTTCCATTTTCAAACTGGTAAGGGCCGCCGCCCAGATGGTGGCCTCAGCCGGGGACGCGGTGAGCCTCTTGCCAAGATAGGCAGCGGTGCAGGTGTCTCCCCGGCCAGTGCGGCCCTTCATCTCCCTGGTCCAAAATAGTGCGGCGTGGAAGCGACCATCGGCGTAAACCAGCACCCCTTTCCTGTGGGTCAGAATAACCTCGCTCGGACCCAATTCGGCCAGGGCCTGGGCAGCCTCCCGCAGGTCACTCCTGCCGGTCAGGGCCTCCGCCTCCACGGCATCGGCCTTCAGCACATCCACCAACTCAAGAACCTGGGATGCCTCGGGCCAGTCCTCATGGACTAGCTCTCCTCCTCGACGGTGTCCTGAGGCCGCTTTGCTTACGCCGCTTTGCTTACACGAAGGGTTGACTCTGAGAAAACCTTGCACGTCCAGGGAGATCCTGGTCTCTTTTTGGGCCAGCGCCTCGATGACCTCAAGCGGCACCTCGCCCCGAATAGATGCCCCGACGTGGAAAGTGTGTGCTTCGACAGGGGCGACCTCGGCTGGGGTGAACGGGCCAGCAAAGCTGACATTGTGGATTGTACGGTGGTCGAGGTTTTGGGTAGGATAGACCAACCTCAGGCTGGTAGATTGCGCGGTCGGCGTAGCAAACACCTCGACTCCCAGCCGGGAGAGGTCTTCCACCACCTCGAAATCCTCCTCGGCCAGCCTGGTGATGACCGCCGCCTTTAGCCCCATTTTTACGACGACGTGGACGCCGTAGTAAAAGGCCCCTCCTCTGCCTGTCTTCGTCTCATGAGGCGAGACGATGGTGTCTTTGGTATAGTGCCCCAGAAAGGCGATGTCAAATTCTCGCAATTGCTTTATCTACCTCGCTCAGCTTAACCGGACGGTTTTCCTGGTACGACTTCTTGGCTGCGTAGCCCATCACCACCGGAATCCGGCCGTCAATGCCCGTCACGGGAGGCGTCTTGTCTTGCTGGATGCACTCCACGAAGGCCCTCATCTCCGCGATGTAGGAGTCGGTGTAGCGCTCCACAAAGAAGAACAGGGGCAGCGAGGAGTGAACGCCTTCGGCATTGCTGTGAACTGCCGTATCGGGGGTGTTGTTGGAAACCGCTACCATGCCTTTAGAGCCGAAGACCTCGACGCGCTGATCGTAGCCATACACCGCTTTTCTGCTGTTGTCAATAGTGCCGATTGCGCCGTTGGCAAAACGAAGGGTGATGATAGCAGTATCAATGTCGCCAGCCTCGCCAATGGCTGGATCCACCATCACCCCGCCAGCGGCGTAAATCTCGCTGACCTCGCTGCCGATCAGATAGCGTGCCATGTCGAAGTCGTGGATGGTCATATCCAGGAAGATGCCGCCGGACACTTTGATGTACTCGATGGGCGGCGGTCCCGGATCGCGACTGGTGATGCGCAGGATGTGGGGCGTGCCGATTTTGCCCGCCGCTACCATCTCGCGAACGCGCTTAAAATTCGGATCAAAGCGCCGGTTGAACCCAACTTGCAGCTTCACCCCCACCTTGTCCACGGCTTCAAGGGCCCTGTCAATTCTGGCCAGATCGAAGTCAATGGGTTTCTCACAGAAGATGTGCTTCCCGGCAGCGGCCGCCTCTTCGATCATCTGCGCGTGCGTATCGGTGCTGGAGCAGATAACGACGGCCTCGATGTCCGGATTATCCATGATTTCCCGATAATCTTTAACGGCTGAGGGAATCTGGAGTTCGGCCGCACACTTCTCGGCAGCTTCCACGAAGATGTCTGCTATGGCAATGATGTTGGCGTCGGGGACCCGGTAAGCCAGGTGCTCCGCGTGCAGCTTTCCGATTCTGCCTGCGCCGATGATGCCTACGTTGACTTTAGTGGACATTTCCTGCTTGGCCTCCTTTCGACAATTAGAAATGAGATTTGGGGATCCTGCGCTCTACACTCGAGGGAATTACACGAGCCTTCGTTCCACCTGCTCCAGAGTGGGTATGCCCTCTATTCCCGGCTTCTCCACGATGAAGGAAGCCACGCAGTTGGCGAAATGCGCCGCCGCGTAGGGATCGCCACTCCTCTCCAGTTCGATCAAATAAGCAGCGGCGAAGACATCGCCCGCGCCGGTTGGATCGGCCTCTACAGTTTCGAAGGCAGGGAGGCGACGGACCTCGCCCCGATGGTAGACCGTCGCCCCGCCAGGGCCGTGGGTGACCACCAGAATATCCGCCATTCGGGCGTAGGACTGGATGACATTCTCATCCCTCTCCACATCCTTCTCACTGCAAACCACTACCTGGGCGCAGGCCAGAACCTCGGCCGCCCCCTCCCAGCGTTTGGGAAAGACCCGCCCGTCCCCGTCCCAGCGGCGCATCCAGCCTTGCGGAGTGACCCCAATTAACGAATTGGGAAACACTTTCACAATGCTGCCTTCCAACTCATCCGCCAGAGGGCCCAAGAGCACGATCTTGGCCTCTCGCCAGGCAGGGGGGATGTCCTCGGCTCTTATATGTCCGGCCACAGCGCGGATAAACTGAGTGCGAGTCCCGTCAGCAGAGTAGAGGTTTTGGAAAGTGGTGGTCACCGGCGATGGCAGACGAAGAACCCCAATGCCCTGGTAAAGAGGGTCAAAGTCCAAATCAGGAGAGGCCCTGGTGACCACAGCGGTTCGCAGCCCCAGGTTGCGCGCTGTCAGGGAGGCAAAGGTCACCGTCCCCCCGATGGTGTAACCATCCTCCCCCTGGTCCTTGGGCACTGTACCGTACCCTTGGTCCTCTGGCCCAAGCCCTTGGTCCTTTGGCCCAAGGGCAAAGGGGACAGAGGGCGGTCCAGTACGGTGTCCAGGGACCAACGGCTGCAAATCCTTGGTCACAGTGCCGATCACCAGAAAGTCCGGGGGAACCGCCTCCAGACGGCCTCTCATAGCTTCTCTCATTTATCCGACCCCGCACTCCGCCAGGAGCCTTCGCGTCTCCTGCAGGACCTCTTCGAGGTAAGGGCTGTAACGAGGTTTGAGTTCCAGCAGCACGATGCCCTCGTAGTCCTTCAGGCGGGAGAAGACCTCTCGAGACGGTATCTCGCCCCAGCCGGGAGGCATGTGAAGGTCTCCTTTCCCTTCTGAGATGAGGGCGATTGGCCTCCTATCAACTCCCGCTGGCCTGCCGAAATTGTCGTGGATGTGAACGTGCTTGATGAGCGGCTTGGCAAGCTCAATTGAATCGAAGAAGTCGAAGCCATAGTAACGCGAGGCTATGTAGGCGTGGCCGAAGTCGAAGGTGATGCCCACGTTTTCCTTACCCACTCCCTTCACTTGCTCAACCAGGCGCTTGATCACCCCTCCGTAGTTGTAGAGAGCGATGTCCCCGCCGGGAGCAATGCGATAGAAGAGATCAACACCCTTCACCCGTACCCGCCTGGCCATTTCCCAGAGAGCCTCCTCATCAACCCTGGGGTCGGCGTTCTCCACGCATATAGTCACCCCCCTCTCCCCGGCGAGCTCCGCCAGCTCAGTCAGGGTCTCCCTCTCCACTCGCTCCTGCTCCTTGATAAAGGCCCGATCAGGAAGGGAGAGGAGCTCTCTGGTGAGAGCCGCCTGCCCCAGGTATTCGTTACCAAGCTCTACCCTGCCGCTGTGATAGACCAGGATCTCTGCGCCGATCTCGCTCGCGAACTCAATGCTGGCCTCGAAAATGCTTTTGTGCAACGGAAGCGCCTCGGCATCCATCAGGTTCAGCCAGTCTGAGCAATGCACGGTGTACTGGAGATCGAACTTGGCCAGCACCTCCTCGGTCCTTTTTATTTGCCGAAGGTTGAGCCGCCCGTTGAGGATGGCATCAAGCCCGTGCACTGGGATCTCCACGTAATCGAAGCCCGCGCGCTGGAAATGGGCCAGATCCTCTTCTAATACCTCTAAGTTGCCATCAATGCGCGAAGAGTGAGCATTAATGCCGATGCCTTTGATACTCATAGCGTTGTCTCTGTCAATGAGGATAATTGCAGTTAATGGCCGGGATGCCCTCGGCCGCGCCGGTGCCTAAGAAACGGATCTTCCATAGTCAAACCTCCAACGTCATACCATCATAAGCCACCGTGACCCCATCCAGCTCTTTGGCCCACTCTTCCAGTTCTTCATGAGGCCGGTTATAGTGATTGACGTGAGTCAAGATCAGGTGACTGGCCCTCACCCGCTCCTTCAACTCGACCGCTTCGGTCGAAGTGACGTGATCCTCGTGCGGTGGAGAAAAGTGAGGGGTATTGACGATCAGTAGATCCGCCCCGTCCATCAGGCTGTAGGCGTAGTTGCTGAACCAATTGCGGGTATCGGAGGTGTAGACGATTTTGCGACCGTTCTCGTAGATGGCCAGACCGAAGCAGGGAATCGTGTGGCTGACGGCGAAAGGGGTGAAGAAGAAACCGTCGAAGCGCACGGCCATTCCCGGGTGGAAGGGGCAGTGAAAGGCGATGTCGGGCAGTTTGTCGCCCCATTCCTCTCGCCGCAGAGATTCGTACACACCCGGCTCGACGAAGAGGTCCAGGTCTCTTTTCCAGTAACGGAATTCCTCCAATCCGCCGGTGTGATCGTGGTGAGCGTGGGTGAGAAAAATACCATCTATCCGCAGAACCTTACTCTGGGCCAACAACGCCCGGAGGTCTGGAGGGGTATTAAGCAACAACTCGTAGCCCGGCAGAGAGAAGAGAACGGCGTTCCTGCGCTTCACCAGTCGTCCGCCTTCATTCCTGGCTCTGACGCAATGGGGACAGTCGCAGCCAATGGCTGGGATACCCTCCGCCGAGCCGGTGCCCAGAAACTGGATCTTCAAGATTGCACCTCCAGCATCATGCCGTCGTAGGCCACGCTCACTCCTTCGACCTGGCGCACGAACTCTTCCAACTCGTCGTGAGGTTTGTTTCCGTGATTGATGTAGGTCAAGATCATCTTCCTGGCCCCCACTTGATCTTTGAGTTCAATCGCCTCCAGCACATTGATGTGGTTCTTGAGGATCGTGTCGAAGGTGGGGGTATTGACGATCAGCAGGTCACACTCCCACATGACCCGCCGGGCATAGTTGGTCAGGCGGGCGGGGGTATCCGAGGTATAGACGACCCGGGTCTGGTTTTCCTTCAACGAGATGCCAAAGATGGGCCGCTGCCGGCGGGCGGCGAAAGGGACGATCGAAAAGTTATTAAAGTAGAGGGAGGCCCCCGGATAGTAAGGAATGTGAAACATAACAGCGTCGAGCATCTCTGTCCAGTGCTCTCGTTTGATGGCCTCGAAGAGGGTATCCTCGGCCAGGAAATCCAACCGTCCCGGCCACCACTCGAACTCCTTGATGCCGCCGATGTGGTCGTAGCGAGACCGGGTGGCCAGAATGCCATCCAATCTGGTGATCTGATACTTGTTGATCAGGCTTCTGATGTCGGGGGCGCAGTCAACCAACAGTTCGTAATCGGGCAGGGAGAATAGAATGGCATTTCGCTCGCGGGCCAACTTCCCGCCCTCGTTTCTGGCCCTGGTGCAATGGGCACAATCGCAGCCGATGGCCGGGATGCCCTCCGCCGCGCCGGTGCCCAGGAAATGAATCTTCACGTCAGACCTCCAATGTCAGGCCATCGTAGGCCACTGTTATGCCGTGAGAAGATGTCTTCTCCACCAGCTCTTCGTGCAGGAGATTGTTATGGTTGATGTGGGTGATCACCACCCGTTGGATGGGATAGTCCCGCACCAGGGAGATGAGTTCCTGAACGCCGATGTGACTGCGGTGCGGCTCAAAGGTGGGGGTGTGGAAGATAGCCGCATCGGCCCCTTCCAGCAAGTGGCGGTGGAGATCGCTCAACTCGGGGCCGGAGTCGCTGAAGTGAACGAGCCGTGTCCCCGCCTCCTCGAAAACGAAACCGAAACAGGGGACGTGGTGGATTACTTTGAAGGGCATCACAGTCAGGTCGCCGAAGTGCAGCCGCGTGTGAGGATAGAAGCCGGCCAGAAGAGCCCGCTCTTCCAGGCGCGGGGTCAGCCGGAGCTTGGGCAGTACGTCGTAGCCGGCGAAGATAGGCAACACCCGGTTCCAATACTCGAACGCGATCAGCCCACCGATGTGGTCGAAGTGTTCGTGGCTCAGGAAAACGGCCGACAGGTCAAACACCTCGGCCCGGTCCAACTGCGAACTGATCTCCGGCGGCGTATCAAGCAGGATGCGATGTCCGGCCGCCTCGATCAACAAAGCGGCCCGTTGCCGGACGTTGTGCCCCTTTTTCTTTCTGGCTATCTGGCACCGCTGACAGGTGCAGCCAAAGCTGGGGATACCCTCAGCCGCCCCGGTACCTAAAAACCTTATTTTCATCTCTCGCCTCCAAAAAGCAAGTCTCCTCCCACGCCTCTGTGTGGGCTTTTGCCCCGGTAAAGAATCCTGCCGAGGCTGTTGTAGAGCTCGGCCAGCGAGCCGTATTCCAGCTCCCTCCCGTAGACGATGCCCGCCTCCTCGTCCTCTGGCCCCGTCGCCAGGAGGCTGACGGTCACCTCGTGGCGGGAAGGGCCCCCGTGGGTGGTCTTCACCCAGAGCATGTCCCAGAAGAAGGCGTATTTATGTTCGAGGGCCACGAAGACGTCACCGCAGCGAGGGCTCTGGAGCAGCTTCAGCAATTGAACGGGGTAGGGGAACTCCTTGTCGTAAGTCTTCGCCAGCATCTCCCTGGCCGAGACGACCCTCCCCCCGACCTCGCCCAGGCCCAGCGGGTCGGCGCCGGCCACCACCTCGTAGAGAAAGCCGCCCTCCCTCTCGGAGAGCACTGTCTCGCCATCCCGCGAGAGGGTGGTCGGAGAACATGATGATGGTGGGATCGAGCGTGTAGGCGCGGATGGCGGCCATCAACCTAGGGAACTCCTCGTCCAACTGCTGCATGAACCTCCTCTGCCCGGCCTCTGCCTCGTTGTGGACGATGCTGTCGCCAGAGATGGTCAGCAGGTAGATGTCGGCTTCGTGCTCCCTGAGAGCGTTGATGAACGATGTTATCCGGAAGGGGATTATCTCGTAGGAGGCCTCCAACTCCAGGCGGACGGCCTCCTCGCTCTCGATGGTGAGCACGTTGGGGGCGCACTGTCCTGGACTGGACAGTACAGGGCCGAGCCCGCCCAGCTTCCAGCCTATCTGGCAGGTTCGGAAGCCAAAGCTGGTGAACAGCCGCCGCGCCAGGGCCGGCTCCACCAAATCGTCGAACCGGGCCGTCTCCTTGAGGTGGAGCATCGCCCGGGTTTCCCGGTCGAAGGTCACCTCGCCCACGACGGGCATCTCCTCCAGGCCGCAGCCCGCCTTGATGGTCAGCTCGGCCGTTTCGGTTACGGTGGGGACGACGCTGATGAGGTTCTTAACTGCCGTTCCCCCCGTGAAGGCGTCGGCTATGTTCCCCAACTCGCCCATGAACCTGTGGAAAGCACCCAGGTTGTCGAGCCAGATGATGATCAGAGGTCTTTTTCTCACTGCTTCTCCACTCACTCCCCTATCAGTCCCAGATCAGCCAGATAGGGGTTGTAAACGTACTCCAGGGAGAAATCTCCGTCGAAATGGGCGTGGAAAGCCAGCGCTCTGGCCGGGTCCAGAAACCAATCGCCTCGCGACAGTACCTCTCCCGTCGTCTGGTAGTATCCCCACGGCGTGTTGGCCTTGTCATTGGCGAAATCATCCCCGTCAATGGACCTGGGCAACACCTGCCCGCGATACGTGAACGGCCCATCGAATGCCCTTCCGTCACCGACGTCATCTCTGCGCGGCCACAGCGTGGTATAGATGGGCACCAGTTTGTACGACACGTGCTCGTCGTCCACGCTCTGCGGCACCTCGGCTTCCTCTCCCACCCGGTAGATCGCCACACCCCCGCGCAAGAGGAAGGGATTGATGAGAGAACCCGTTCCCTCGTGACCATAGATGCCATGGCCCAGGGCCTCCACGTAGACCACGGGGTGGTCTCCCTCCAGATCGGCCGCTCCCGTAACGTTGAGAAAGTTGCCCTTCACCGTGTCGTCGAAGGTGTACAGGTAGATGGCGTTGTGGGCCAGCGTTTCGAGCGCCTTCGGCCGGCCGAAGCTCGTGCCGTCTTTCTCCACCGTCAGTTGGATTGATTCCAGGTCGTTTTCGTGGCACCCCTCGCTGGTGTGACAATCCTCGTAGGTGTAATCCCTGGGATGAAACAGGGAATAGAAGAGGAACCAGTGGGTCTCGGACTCAATGACCGAATAGTAGACGCGGGCCGAGAGGTCACCCGTGGGCTGGTTTTCCCAGTTGTTGTTGCCGACCCAGTCACCGTCGAAGTCCACGGCGGTGATGTAGTCCTGGTCGGTGATTGCGCCCTGCCGGATAACCGGCGCGTAGTGGCGGGCCAGGTCTTCGTAGGAAGGCGGCGGGGCGGGGAGCGTCGCCGCTGGCGAAGGCAGCGAGGCAGGTAGCGTCACCACCGGCGTGGGTGATGCGCAACTGCTAAGCGTCAGCGTCAGCAGCACCGCCAGGCCCAAGGTCGCGATGGCCCTCAAGTGTCCGAGTGATGACATATTCGCCTCTTTCGATTCGATGGTGACGTCAATCGAACGCCCTCCACCTTATGTGTGACGGCGGCCCGCCAGCAGCGCCGCCACGTCCGCCAGGGTGCCGCGCCAGGGGCCCGGTTGCTCCTGCTTCAACGTGGTGACTGCCGCCGCAAAGCGGCAGGCCTCCGCCGCTTCATCATGCGATATGCACGTAGCGGCAGCAGGTGCGCTCAGACGCTTGCCCACGTAGATGGCGAAGCAGGTGTCGCCCCGGCCGGTGCGGCCAGCCAGGGAGCGGGGAGTGAAGGGCGCTTCATAAATCTGGCCATCGGCGTAGACGGTGACACCCAACGACTGAGTGACGACGACTTCGCGGGGGCCGTAGGCGGCCAGTTGGCGGGCGGCAGCCTGCAGGTCCGTCTGGCCGGTGAGAAGTTCCGCCTCGGCGCGGTCCACCTTGAGGTAGGTCACGTGCGCCAGACCCTCAGCCATGTCGGGCCACTGGCGGAAGACCAGCGCCTGCCCCGAGTCCCGTCCTGAGCCTGCCGAAGGGTGGCCGTTCTCACGGACGCGGACGAAGCCCTGCACGTCCAATCCCACTGGGCCACGAGCGGCCAAATGCTTGAGCAGCGGCAGGTCCACCTCGCCGGCGATGATGGGCGCGATCAGGTACACCCGCGCCGACAGGTTGGGGAGCTCCTCTCGCCGGAAGGGGCCGGCAAAGCCCAGCAGCTTGCAGATACGGCGCTCCATGTCGGCCGAGTTATAGATGTTCTCGATGCCCGAAGTCTCCGGCGCAGGCGTGGCAAAGACCTGCACCCCCTCTTGCTTCAGTTCGTCCAGCAGCGGGAAGTCGTCGGGATGCAGCCGGGTGACGACGGCCACACTCACCCCCATGCGCCGGAGGGCCACGCTACCATAGTAGACGGCTCCGCCAGAGGCGATCTCGCTCGCGCCATCCACCACCAGCCTGTCTTTGGCAAAGTGGCCGATCATCATGATGTCAACGTCGCACATTCTGTTTTGACCTCCAAAGGAGGGGCTCGTGACGAAACGGTATGTGGGGCAGGCTTTCTAGCCTGTCAGAACGGCAGACTGGAAAGTCTGCCCCACTCTTGAAAAGATCAAATCGAGAACAGCCTCAGCAGGTCACGTGGAACAGCCCGATGACCTTGCCTTTGGCCTTGTTCCAGATGCCAATGGCGTCGGGCGTGGCTGCCAACTCCGTCCGGCAGTTGTGCTTCTCCAGGTATGCCTGGGCCTCGTCCGAGAGGCGCACCAAGTCATACTGCCCCGTCCCGATGACGAGCAGTTCCGCCCCCTCCTCGTACACGTACTTGGCCTCGTCCAACGAAATGGTGTGAGAGGTGCCGTAGATCCTCTTGGACAGCTTCTTCTTGCGCTTCTTGACTGAGCCGTCCAATCTCAATATGACGTCGTTCTCGATCTCCCGCCCGTCAATAGTGATCGAGCCAAAGCTCGTGGCCTCGATTTTCGGTTTCATCTTTTATGTCACCTTTTCACCAAGTTGCGGGCTGCCTCCAACAACGCCTTGCTGACGGTTTCGATGTCCCCTGCTCCATCCACCGCTACGAGCAGGCCCGCCTGGCGATAGTAGTCAATGAGGGGCGACGTTTGCTGATGATAGACCTTGAGGCGCGCCCGTACTGTCTCGGGCTTGTCGTCGTCCCGCTGATACAGCGCCCCACCGCAGGCGTCGCACATCCCTTCCCTGGCTGGCGGACTGAAGACGGTGTGATAGGACGTCTGGCACTGGCGGCAGATCCAGCGGCCCGACAGGCGGCGCACCAGCTCCTCATCGGGCACGGCGATGTAAAGCACGCCGTCCAACTGCCCCCCCCTGTCAGCAAGCATCCTGACCAGGGCCTGAGCCTGGGGCTGAGTACGGGGGAAGCCATCGAGGATAACACCATCGTCGCCATCGAGCTGCTGCAGTCGTTCCCGCATCATGACGATAGTGACATCGTCGGGCACAAGTTGGCCCCGATCAATGTATTCCTTGGCCAATAGCCCTAGCTCCGTCTCGTTCCCGATATTCTCACGGAAGAGGTCGCCGCTGGCCACGTGAGGCAATCCCAGTTGTTCCTTCAATCGTTCCGCCTGGGTACCCTTCCCGGAGCCAGGTGGGCCAAGTAAGACGAGATACATGTGATCCTCCCAGAACGTGATGCATGAAACGTGAAACGTGCTGAAACACAAACATCGGCTCACGTTTCACGTTTGACGGCGTAAGGCTACTTCTTTTTCTTCCCGCCCCCGCCCTTCTTCTTGCCCTTCTTGCCGGCTTTCTTCTCGGCCTTCGGCTTGCCTTTGGCCTTCTTGCCCTTCTTCTCGGCCTTCTTCTTGGCCTTACCCTTCTTCGCGGGCTTCTCTTTCTTTTCAGCCTTTGGCTTGCCCTTGGCCTTCTTTGCGCCCTTGCCCTTCTTCTTGGGCTTGGCTTCCTCGATCTTCTTCTCTTCCTCTTTTTCCTTAGCCATTGTGGCCTCCTTTCTGCTCTCTGAGCCATCTGAATCCGGTGGGGCTGCCGGAGGAGACTCCACCTGAGCCTCCGGTTCCCTTGGTGAGCGAAGCTCAACCTCTTCGGCAGTCGCGGCCGCCTGTGCGACCACTGCCTCTTCTTCGACCTCGACCTCCACGATCTCCTCCACGTTTTGCTCAGTCATAGGTTCTCCTTTCCGCTCAACAGATGATGTGTAAGATAGCGGCCACTTTCTGCTGATTCCGAAGCTCTCGGTAGGGCTCACAGGCCTTGTTGGTCCTGTAGGCCATGACCTCAATTCCCGCTTCCTGGAGACGTTTCTCCACCTTGGGGCGCACCCTCAGGTTGCCCACAGTGCCCAGGCCGATGATCACTACTTCTGGTTCGGCGCTGATGATCTTGTCCACGTCCCTGGGCCGCAAGACGTGCTCGTCCTTGTGCTGCCACTGTTCCACCGCACCATCGGGGAAGATGACCACGTCCGACTCATAGCTCTGGCCATCAACTACAATGGTGCCGAACTCGAATCGGTCAATCATGGGCAGTGGCGTCTCAGAGAGCTTCGGCGATTCGGCCCTCTTTTTCTTCTTTCCTCCTTTCCCGATGGCTGGCATCTCGGCGAAGGGATCGTAGTTCAGCTCATGGCTGAGTCCATCCACCAGCGTCTTGAGCACTTTGACGCGGGCGTGCCATTTGCAGGTGCCTTCGACTACAGTCCAGGGGGCGGTCAGGGTGCTCGTCCTGAGCAGCATCTCATTTACCGCTTCCGCGTACTGGTCCCATTTCTCGCGATTGCGCCAGTCTTCGTCGGTGAGTTTCCAGGCTTTGTAGGCCGTCTGCTCCCTGGCCTCAAAGCGCCGCAACTGCTCATCTTTGCCAATGTGGATGTAGAACTTGAGGAGGATGGTGCCGAAGTCCACCAACTGACGCTCGAAGTGATTGATCTCACGGTAGGCCCGCTTCCACTCCTCTTCGGTGCAGAATCCTTCGATCCGTTCCACCATCACCCGGCCGTACCAACTGCGGTCGAAGATGGCGATCTGCCCTCTCTCCGGCAACCGCCGCCAGAAACGCCACAGGTAGTGATGCGTCTTGTCCTCCCCCTTGGGGGCAGCGATGGGATGGACCACGTAGCCGCGCGGGTCCAGCTTTTCCGTTACCCGCCTGATGTTCCCCCCCTTGCCGCCGGCATCCGCGCCTTCATAGACAATGATCACAGGCCGCTGCTGCACGTAAACCTGATACCCCAGGGCATGCACCGCAACCTGATAGCGGATCAAGTCTCTGACGTACTCTTCCTTGGTCAAGGATTTGCTCAGATCAAGGGTCTCTAACATGATTGCCTATCCTCCCTCTACTCTTCCCCGGCGTCGTCTTCTGACTCCGCCTCGAGCTCCACTTGTTCGACGAAATCCTCGTCCTCGCCAGCGGGGGTTTCAGTCGGCACTCCCACCTCCTCCAGTCGCTCGGCCAGGGCATTGATGATGGTGTTGAAGACCTTGGTCCGTGCCCACCAGCGGCTGGTGGCCTCGACGATGGTCCACGGCCCCCACTCGGTCTCCGTTCGCTCCAGCATTTCCTCCACGGCCAGCAGATATTCGTCGTACCTGCGGTGGTGCTCCCAATCCTCTTCCGTTACCTGCCAGCTTTTCAGCGGGTCTTTCTCCAGGAGCTTGAAGCGCCGCCGCTGCTCCTCTTTGCTGATGTGCAGCCAGAACTTGACCAGGACGTAGCCGTCGTCGGCGATGGTGCGCTCGAAATCCGCGATGTCCCGGTACGCCTTTCGCCACTCTCGCTCCGGCATCAGGCCCTCGACCCGTTCGACCAGCACCCGACCGTACCAACTGCGGTCGAAGATAGCCATCTCGCCGTAGTTGGGCAACTTCAACCAGAAGCGCCACAGCCAGGGATGCATCTTCTCGTAAGTGCGCGCTCCACGGATAGGATAGAGCTTAAAACCACGGGGGTCAAGGCGCTGGGTCAGGGTAGAAATGGTCGTGCCCTTGCCCGCCGCGTCCCAGCCCTCGAAAAGGACGATGCTGGGGATACCCGCCTTCCAGGCCGCCGTCTCCAGATCGTACAGCCTGCGCTGGAGTTTGGGCAGTTGCTTCTTGTACTCCTTCTTGCTCAGCTTCTTATTGAGATCTATCTTCTCCAACACCTGAAACCCCCTCCTTACGCTTTACGCTTGACGCTCGACGCCTCACAACACTGATACCGCCAGCGCCAATTGGCGCCGCACCTCCGGACGATTGAAATTCTGCCAGGCTTCTGGGAAGGACTCTATCAGTTCCCGTAAGTCGGTTTGCTTGACCACCAGATAGCGCGTCACCCCGCTGACGTTGATCCGTTCGCGCTGCGCTGCCCTGACCCACCCTTCGAGGAAACCGACCAGCAGGCTGCAGGCTACGTCGGCATCGTGCAGGTCGCCCAGGTGATCCTGGATAGTTACCACCTCCTTGATCACATCCTCCGCTTCCGGGGCCAGCACCTCCCGGAAGAACTCCAGCGAGTAGCGCAACCGCTTGAAGTCAATACGCAGGGCATGGAGCGTCTCTATCGGCGCGCCCTCAATCACCGTCTCGTAGCTACGCACCACTTGGTAGCGGTTGTAAATCAGGGTCGGCACCAAGTGGCAGACCCAATGGGGTAATGGCTTATCGGTGGGTGCCGGCAGAGCACCCGCCCCTTCAGTGAGTACGAACTCGCCAAAATCGCGGACGAACTGCTCATAGTTCTTGCTATCCAGGTACCTTAGCATTTGATACCGCTTTGCCTCCCGCTGCTCCTTCCAGTCGGCCAGCAGCGGATCGAGGCTGTATTGCTCTTCCTCCGGCAGTTCGTCCAGGTATCGCTGGGCCTTCTCCATAAAGACATCCAGATCGCGCACGCCACCCAGCGCGCGGCCAGTACGGCGCAGTCCCTTGAGGAAAGGCAGGAGGGCGTCGGGATCGAAATAGGGGCTAAAGACACCGAAAGCGGAGCGTATGCGGCGGCTGGCGACGCGCATGTCGTGCAGTTCCTCGATGTCCTCCCCCAGCCGTGTGCCCGGCTCGTGCGCCAGCATCCGCTCGAAGTGGAAGCGCAACACCTTGCGCCCGGCTTCGCTCATGGCATCGTCAGGCAGGACGCCGGGGGACTTCAACTTCTTCTCAGGCTGCACCCAGATCACGGGCTCCCCCTCGACTAAAAAACGTAACTGGATGTCGAAGAGATGATGCCACATATCGGCTTTCTCTTGAGCACGGGCTGCGTCTTCGGGAGCGTGCAGCCCGGTGACAGGTATCTCGATGGCCTGGGGAGACCTTTGAGTTTCGCCCAGGGAGGAGGTTTGGCTCTGGGAATAGTCGAGACCGTCGGCCATGCGGATCAGAGCAGCCATAGCCAGGGCGTCGTCTTGAACCTCAGCCGGCAGGGCGGTGAAAGACGGTTCCTTCCTAAGCCGCTTGGGCTTGAACCGCTTGCGGTGGAAGGCGGTGGTGCAGGCCACCAGTTGCTGCTCGACCTCCCCCAGTTCGGCCAGCCGGTGCTCGAGGATGATGTCCCGCCCGACGGTGTGGTGCTTTTCGGGGTAGAAGGCAAAGCCCACGTTGTGCAGGACAGCGGCCGTCTCTAGCAGATCGCGCCGTTCGGCGGACAGGCCGTGCACCTCGGCTGTCAGGTCGAACAGGGCCAGGGCCATCTCGGCTACGTGCCGGGCGTGGGCCATGTCCACGTCGTAGCGCCGGCACAGCTCCTCAATGGTGATTCCCTCCTCCTCGGCCTCGACGACCGGTTCAGCAAGAGCCTCGTCGGTCGCAAGCAGCTCGGCCGGTGTTGCCACCGTCAATAAGCCGTCCGGAAAGACACCCATTCGCCTGTCTCGGAACGCTCGCAGCCAGGAGTACACCCGCCCAGCCGAGATGCCTACCTGCAGGCTGATTTCCTTGGTGGCGAGGCCCTGATCCTGGAGCAGCAACAGGAGGGCCCGTCGAGCGTACATGGGTTTTTCCTCCCTGGCGATTCGCTCCAGAATGGCTCGCTCGCTGGCCGTCAACTCGTACGCGAGAACTTTCGCCGTCATAGACTAACCTCCCATGTTCAGAGCTGCCAGCCCCTGTTCGAATTTGGAACGAGGCTGGGGCTGCAACTGCCATCTGTCCCTCAAGTCTGCCACCATCAGAGCCAAGTCGTCCATCGTACCATCGGAGGCAAGCTCCGCTTCGAGCTCGAAGGTGGCCTTCGCATCATCGCCGGTGTGCATCTCTACTACGTCCAGGCTCAGCTCAGCCACCAGTCGGTCGCCCTCGGAAGTGGAAACGGCCGCGTGCACGGTACGTGTGTGGCGCTGCTGGGACAGTCTGAAGAGCTCGATCAGAGGTTCGCCCTGGCTCAGGGCCAGAGCCAGCCCGCGGGCTTCGCTGGCGGGCCAGTCTGCCGGCGACTCTCCTAAGCGAGAACTTCCGCCATCCAGCATCACCTCGTGCTCCGCCCGCTGGTGGACCGCACCATCTGCTGTGCCCAACCCCTTCAACGTCGCGCTTCTTTTGTCGTCCTTGCGGCGGATGCGGCAGGCATATCCGCCACGATAGATAGCCCGATCCGCCGTATCACGGTAAGAGTCGCTCACTTGCTTCGTGGGGCCTGGTTCCAATCGGAATCCACCCAGTTCCCGCATCTCCAGGAGCCCCCGCAATGTCGCTTCATCTGGAACGATGAATTTAGCTTCGATTTCCATCATTCACTTTCCAATCATAGTTCCAACAACACCCAACACTACAGCAGCAGATCCGGCGTGACCATCCAGCCAACGGTCCAGTTGTCACCCTCGCGCATCAGGCACACGATGCCGCCCATCTGAAAGCGCACGATGGAGCGCTCGGCATCTCCTGTGACCAGCAGGCTGGCCAGCCGGTCGAGAAAAGGCAGGTGGCCGACGAGCATCACTGCCCTCCCTTTCATCCCCCCCAACCTTGGGGGGGACAGGGATTCCGCCATCGGACGAACGTCGTCCCTGGGGGCCAGCCCAGGGATGGAGACTACCCCTTCAACCGGTGACAGGTGTTCGGCCAGGATGAACGCGGTTTCCTCGGCGCGGCGCTTGCCGCTGTGTCGAATATGCCCCACCTGCAAGCCAGCACTGGCGGCGAAGGCCGCCACCCGCGCCACGTCCTCTCTCCCGCGCTCAGTCAGCGGTCGCTGTGGATCCTCCGCCTTGCTCTTGGCCTGGCCGTGTTGAATCAGATACAGTTTCATGCTCCTTATGCTACCCCCCTAAAATTCTGGTCCGTGATGTCGGCCAACGGCATCGAACTGAGCCACAAGCGCAAGCGGAGCGAGTGTGAAGCGCGGGTCGGTCCCAGCGAGCGGCTAGGTGCCGTTTTTCACGGTTTGATTGGTGTTAGTTTGAAGCCACTTTCTTGATTTCTACTCGCGGAATAGTAATTCAGAGGAACCTCAAATAACTTGGCGATACGTTGACAGTACTTCACCAAGCCTTCGCGTTTCATCGATTGGAAGTTGTAGTTGAACATCAGGTGGTAAAACGAAGCCCAAAGAATCGCTGCGTCGCTGAAAGCGACCTCTCTCGATGGCCCAATTATTGAGTAGCAGCCTGAACTCGGGATTATGGCTCTTGCTAAGTCGTCATTAACCATTTCACAAGCTGAAACAAACAGTCGTCTGTCGCGAAGGTGAGGCCGGAGTATTTCACCTAGCTCTGCAAAAGCAATCCTATCCAGAGTTGTCGCCATTGATCGGGCATCTCCATGGCAAGACAAATGGAGATACCTATAATCACTCTCATAGAAAATGTCTGTGATTTCTATCAGTTCTGCTTTGGTTCGGATGTAGTAGTACTCACTAGGCTTCTCGTTCAGTTCGAGGATGCTTGAGATAATCTTGCCTTCGTACCTGTTGTGCTTTTCGTCATCGAATGCCAGTGACTCAACAATGAAGACTCTCGGAATAGTCATACCTAGCAGCCTGTCGGAGAGACTTCTTTCCCTGTAACTCCGATTTGTGGTAAACTATGAGCCAACTCGGATGATTCCAATGCACTGATAGCAAGGAGGGAAGCTCATGGCCCGCAGATTCAA
>SDBT01004880.1_pt1 | contig 22664 bp, 22 predicted proteins | sample 2277101 | NCBI WGS metagenome assembly SDBT01 (sample SAMN10404973, study PRJNA504765) | marine sediment metagenome | isolation source: marine sediment core GS10_PC15, 103 cmbsf | place: Arctic Ocean: Southern Knipovich Ridge | collected 2010 | reverse complement strand
GCCGCGGTAGAAAACCGGTCCCGATGAATCCAGCTTTATCCAAATCGCCAAAACTAAAAAAACAGGGGAGAGGATTATAAGTCCCAAGCCGGAGAAGAATATGTCGAACAGGCGTTTCATTAATTTCAGTTTACGCTGAGTTCAACCATTTGTTCAATCTTTTGAAACCTTCTTTGATTTCTTCCGGGCGGCCGGCGAAAGAAAATCGGAGATGTCCTTTGCCCGACGGACCGAAAGCCGCACCTGGAATCGTAACCACCCGCACCTCACGAAGAATTTTTAAAGCCAGTTTAAACGAGTTCATTTTTTGTTTTCTCCGACGCTTACGGCCGGAGCCCCGACCCCGCAGGGCGTCGGGGTTAACTTTAACCATTACGTAATACGCTCCCATTGGTTTCTGATATTCCAAAAAATCGGAGAGTTTATCAAGCTCGGCGCACATTATCTCGCGGTTCTTGGCGAGTTTTTTTGCGAAATCGCGGACGCTTTTCTGTGAGCTTTTGAGCGCTGCCATTGCCCCTTTCTGGGAAATTGCCGGGGCGCAAATCTGCAGGGCATCATGAACTTTTAGCATATGGTCAATAATACCTTCCTCGGCAAATGCGTAACCCACCCGGTAACCAGTCATGGCATACCTTTTTGAAAAACTGCCGCACAAAACCACCCGGTCGCGAACCGAGGGAATGCTTGCCGGTGAGAAGTGACGCGCGCCGTCATAAGTCAAAAAGTCATAGGTCTCGTCGGAAATTATTATGAGATTTTTCTTTTTTGCGAATTTGCCGAGTTCAGTCAGTTCTTTCCTGCCGAAAACGGCGCCGGTCGGATTTGAGGGATTACTGAAAAGTATCACCTTGGTTTTTTTGGTGATTCTCTTCTCTAGTTCTTTAATTTCCAGTTTCCAGCCGTTTTTCTCGTTGAGCGGTACGAAAACGGGTTTGCCACCCCACTGGATGATTTGCTCGATGTGCGAGGCATAAGCCGGTTCCGGCAAAAGGACGTGGTCACCGGGGTCAATTACGGTTGCCAGAGCGCAAGCGACCGCTTCCTGACAGCCGCTAGAAACCATGATTTCTTTTTTTGGCTTTACTTTTTTAACACCTTTTCTTTTTTTGACGTCTTGAGAGATTAATTCCCTAAGTTTGGTAATTCCCGGCTCAAGTGTGTATTTGGCAGTGTCCGGTTCGCGGAGCGCCTTTCTCATTCCGCGCTTCACAATTGGCGGCGTATCAAAGTAGGGAATACCCTGACCGAAAGAAATGATTTTAGAACCCTTCTTTTCAGCTTCAATGTCGGCCAAAATAGACATCTCCTTAATCGGCGATATCACAATTTGCCTCACCCGTTTGGAAATGTTCTTAGTCCTAAATTTTTTGCCGGCTGTAGCCAAACTTGAGCGCATTTTCATAGTTTGAAGTATTTTATATAATCCTGCAATTGGTAGTAAGCGCCGATATCTCCGAGTATTAAAAGCTCTTTTCCAAGTTCTTTAAATATTTCTTCTGCCGCTTTTTGTTGACCGATTAGACGATAAGCAAGACCAAGCTTTAATTTGGTATTGAGCGTTTTTAATCTAATAAGATCAATGAAAGGTGTTGCTAATGCTGTTTCATAAAATTTAACTGCGGTTTCGTAATCACCAATATCGGCGTTTAAATCCCCGAAGATAATGTTTTCCTCGGCGTAAAGCGGAAATATACCCTGTGCAAGAGCTTCATTTAATTCAACGATACTCTGTTGTTTATTGCCCGCCTGGTAGTAGAGAATAGCTAGTAAAATTCGTGGATGACTTAATCCCGAATGCAATCCTTGTGCTCGTTCTAACCGCACAAGCGCTCCTTCTCTGTCTTTTTTTAAGATTTTATTTTTTGCCAGAGCGAAACTAACCTCAATATTATAAGGGGAAAGTTCTTGAGCCTTTTGCAGAACTTTATTCGCTTCTTCTAAATAAGACGAATCGCCGATTTTTGAGAAAGAGTTGTATGCGTTGGCTAACTCAATGATAAACTCAAAGTTATTTGGGTACAGAGAAACAAGGATTTTCAATTTGCTTATTACTTCTCGATGCATAAGTGGCCACTCGTTATATTCAACACCTCGGTCAAAAGCTCGTCGCGTTTCTTGGGCATAGTCATATTGAATTTGATGAAGATAAGGAGAGAATTTTTTTGTTGCTTTTTGCCAATGTGGTAGGGATGCTCTAAAGTCATCTCTTTTATCTATTTCTTGTTTTGCTAGGTAGTGTCCTGAAGACGCATACGCGAGGCGACCGTTTATTATGTAGATTGGTGGAAAACTTATTAGGATTACCAAACCTAAAATTATGCCAAGTCGGATTTTTGGGATTTTATTAATTTTTTGAGCATTGCCGGCAGGAACAGTCTTACTGGTCTTGGATTCATTGATAAGTGCCAGTAGACCAAAAAATAGAGGATAGGTGGCAATAGTGTCGAAGATAGCAAGGTTATTGATGAAGTAAGCGATAAAAAGAGACATTAAGAAAGGAGCGGCAGGACTTCTAATTCTTATGAGATTGTAAAAAATCGTTACAAAGATTGCCAGATAACTTAAAAGTCCCAGAATGCCCCCGCTTACCAGATATTCTAAAGGAACATTGAACGGTTTATTGTAGGCACTCCAATAGAAATAGTTTATTTGTGCTTCTTGTTGTTCCGGGTTGTGGTGTTTCTGGAAAGCGACATCAAAATTTCCCCAACCCCATCCCAAAATTGGCTTTTCTTTAAAGGCCTTCCATGAAATATCCCACGAAAATGTACGATGAATTAAATTAGTGTAGGTGGTTTCACTGGCAAAGCGACTGATACCCGGAACGTTCAGCCAGAAAGAATTGTTTTGTGTTTTTAAAAAAATTACTGTAACACCTCCAAGAGACACAATTACAAGACCGGCAATCATAAAATAGACGAACCTCTTTCTAAATAGAGAATATAAAGCTAAAACGATTAGACCTATTACTAATCCGATAATAGCGCTGCGGTTTCCGGTAAGAAAGATAACAATCAAATTTAGAATTACCGTCAAGATTAGTACCCATCGTCGATTATTGATTTTTATTTCTGTAATCAGCCATAATCCCAAGAAAAACGTGGACAAGAGGTAGGCCGCAAGGAAAGGCGAGTTTGCGAATGGCGCGAAGGCTACGCTTGGTGAAGCCGAGGCGAGCAAGGAAGCTGGCCAGCTCCAAAAGCGTTGAAAAAGGGCAATGACGCTTACACCAGCGCCGACAGCAACGTTTAACCAAGCAAACCATTTTAGGTTTATAACACCCCTTTCTTTCAGAGACTTAACAACTAAGAAAAGAGCAAACAGGTGCCAAAGAAGGACCAGACCAGTGCCGCGATCAATCAAATCCCAAAGGCTTCTATTTAGATTTGAGCCAAAGAAAGAACTGATACTCAAGAAAAAAATAGAAGCGAATGTGGCAATGGTTAAAGGAGTGATTCTTGGTCGCTGATGTTTATTAAGAAATATATTTATGAGCCACAGAGAAAAGATAAATTCGGTTAGGATTTGAAAAATTAAGATTTTAGGGGTTGTTAAAGGGTAGAGAAATCGGGGATATACGGCTAAGGGAACTAGCACGAATATAAGTATTACCCCTGTTTTTAGGATGGTAGTAATTTTTTGAGATGCTGGAGTGGTTTCCATGTTTCTTGAATTATGGGAATAATGAATTATTATTTAGACTAACACAATGAAAGATAAGGTAGGAATTATAGGTTTGGGATATGTCGGCGGCACCTTAGGGTATTGGTTTGAGAAGAGGCGCAAGCCTAAAGTTGATTTATTCCTTTACGATAAATACAAAAAAATCGGCTCGGTGGAGGAGGTTAATAAAGCCGATATAATTTTTATCTCCGTTCCTACTCCCTACAACAAGAAGGGAGGGTATGACGATTCGGCAATTCTGGAGTCGTTTAGAAATCTGAAGACGCCGAAAATCGTTGTTTTGAAATCAACCATTATTCCCGGTTCAACCGAGAGGTTTCAGAAAAAGTTTCCAAAACATAAAGTTCTTTTCAATCCCGAGTTTTTGAGGGCAAGGACCGCAAAAACAGATTTCATAAAACCGGAGCGTCAGCTTGTCGGCTACACCCGAAGAAGCAGGAGTTTGGCAAAAAAGATTTTGAACTTGCTCCCGAGGGCACCTTTTACGAGAATTATGCGGGCTACCGAGGCCGAGATGGTTAAATATTTCAGCAATTCCTTTTTGGCCACTAAGGTTGTTTTCGCCAACCAAATTTACGATTTATGCGCCCGTCTCGGTCTGGATTATGACTCTGTAAAAGAAGCAGCTGTCGCCGACTCTCGCATTGGCAGGAGTCACTTGGATATTTTTCATTTCGGTTATCGCGGTTACAGTGAAGGGTGTTTCCCAAAAGACGTCAAAGCATTTATCGATTTTTCCAGGAAATCAGGTGTTAAACCGGGACTTTTACAGATGGCTGATGAAATAAACGAAAGAATCCTTAGAAAGAACAAGAAAAGATAAGTTATGAATCCTAAGGTCAGTGTTATTATTACCACCTTCCGAAGGTCGGCTTATCTTAAGAAAGCTATCGCAAGCGTTCTAGAGCAGGAACTTAGTAGTTTTGAGGTTATTGTTGTAAACGACGACCCTGCTGATGCTGAAACGAGCAAGGTTGTTTCCTCTTTCGGCGATTCCCGGATTGTCTATATTAAAAACGAGAAAAATCTCGGCTCCACCAAAAGTTTAAATGTCGGTCTAGAGACCGCTAAGGGAGAGTATGCGGCTATTCTTGACGATGATGATGAGTGGATTTGTAAAGATAAGCTTTCCCGGCAGGTAGCTTTTCTTGATAATCATCCGGAGCACGTTCTGGTCGGCACTAATTCTGTGGTAGTAACATACAAAGATGATAAAGAAATTACCCGAACCGGTGTTCCCGAAAAAGATAAAGAACTGCGGGAAAGAATGCTTACCGCAAATCCTTTTGCCCATTCTTCGGTACTCTACCGCCGCGAAACCGCTTTGTCTTTCGGCGGGTATGATTTGAGTTTACCGCGCGGTAAGGACTTGGATTTGATGTTGAAGTTGGGAAAGAAAGGAAAAGTGGCGGTTTTGCCGGAGCCTTGCCTGAAGTACCGCGAGGCGTCGGAGAAAGAGAGAAATATCATTACGGCCCGGGCAGAGGATGTAAAAGCTACACTTAGGGTTGTCTTGCGTCACAGAAAAGAGTATCCGCGCGCCTTTCGTGCTATTCTTGTTTTAATATTCCGGGTTTGCGCCTTTTCCCTTCTCCAAGTTATAAATATCAAAAATTATGGCAAGCGAAAGAAATAAAAATTGCCGGGTCTGCGATGCGGAGAACCTTAAACCATTTTTTGATTTAGGAAAGCACCCGCTTGCGAACTCCCTGCTTGATAGCGCCGACGAGAAAGAGGAGAAATACCCTCTGGCTTTAGAATGGTGTCCGGGTTGCAACCTTGTCCAGCTTGACTACACCGTTGACCCGAAAATACTTTTTTCCCATTATGTCTGGGTAACCGGTACTTCCGGCGGTGCCCGCGACTTCTCCGAAGTTTTTTATAAAGAACTTGTGAATCGAACTGAAGATCCGAAAGACGGTTACGTTTTGGAAGTCGCTTCGAATGACGGCACGTTTTTATTACCGTTCCAGCGGGATGGCTACGAAGTCTTGGGCGTTGATCCGGCGGAAAATGTTGTGATAATGGCCGAGGAAGGAGGTGTACCAACCCGATGTCTTTTCTGGAATTCCGAGAACGCTCTCAAATTAAAAAAAGAACTAGGTCCGGCTCGGATGATTTTTGCAAGAAATGTTCTGGCTCACGTGGCAGGCACTGCTGATTTCGTGAAGGGCTTGGCGGAATGTCTCGACGACGATGGCACACTTGCCGTTGAACCCCACTATGCGGGAAAAATCCTGGAAGGATTGCAGTACGATTCAATTTACCACGAGCACCTGTGCTACTTTACCTTGAAACCGATTGAGTGCCTTCTAAATCGCTTTGGCTTGTCTGTTTTCGACGTTATGGCAAGTCCTATAAGTGGGGGAGGCATAGTCGTTTACGCTAAAAAGAAAAAAGATAAAGAGAGCAAAGAACTAAAAGAGTATCGAGAGATGGAGGCAGAAAAGAAGGTGAATGATTTTGAAACATGGCAGGAATTTGCAAAGAAATGCTACGGACACCGCGAAAAACTCGTTGAAATCTTAAACAAGACCAAAAAATCGGGAAAGAACGTTGTTGGTTGGGGAGCGTCGGCCAGAAGCTCAACAATGCTCAATTTTTGCAAAGTTGATTCCGATTTACTGCCCGCTATCATTGATATGAACCCCCTAAAGCAAGGCAAATTTACGGCTGGCTCACGCATTCCGATTGTGAGTCCGAAAGAGGGCATTGCCCGCCGGCCGGACACCATAATTCTTACCGGTTGGAATTTTGCCGATGAAATTATGGAAATCGCCAAGAACAAGTTCGGTTTCCGGGGCAGCTACATAAGACCTCTTCCAGCTGAACCAAAAATTATCTCGGGGAAATGAAGTTTAAAGAGTTAAATATAAAAGGAGTTTTTGAAATTGGACTCGAACCCAACGTGGATGAGAGAGGTTTTTTCGTGCGAATGTATGACAAAGAAATTTTCCGTGCCCATGGATTGCCGACGGACTGGGTGCAGGAGAGCTCCGCTCTTACGAAGAAAAAAGGGACAATCCGCGGTATCCATTTTCTGCATCCGCCGAAGAATGAAAGCAAGCTTATTTCTATGCTTAGAGGCGAGGCGTTTTGGGTTTTCGTGGATATTAAGAAAGATTCGCCGACTCTTGGAAAATGGGGCAGTATTACACTCTCGGCGGAACATCACGGCACGCTTTTTATCCCGCGAGGGTTTGCAAACGGCATGTGCACGCTCTCTGACGATTGCCACGTTCTCTACCGGATGGACAATATATATGACGATGACGCAAAAGGGGAATTCAAGTGGGATGACCCGACGCTTGCAATTACCTGGCCCATAAAGGACCCGGAGACTATATCTCCTCGGGACCGAAATGCCCAGAGTTTTGAAGATTTTCTTTCAAGTTCTGGTGGAGGGCTTGAAGTTTAAAACCATTTAAAGTGGAAGCGCCCCGCCGACCTTAGTCGTGCGGGGTGCTTTCTTGATAACCACCCGGGAGAATCCTTTTGATTCTTTGCTGGCGCGCCTAGTATCTTGTTCAAAAGTGCGAAGAAGCGGTCTTTATGTTTCATAAGTTTAGTGTAGCACTTGTCATCACTTGTCCACCGCCTAAATAATGCTATAGTTTAACCAACATATTGACCTAAACCCTCCCCGGGCATGGTCGAAAAGCCAATCGGAACAGAAGCTCCCTGTCGGAGCATCCGATTAGTCATGGCTGGAAACGGCTATGTATCTCGTCTCGGCAGGGATTTTTTGTTTGCCTGTATAAGAAATAGGCACTCAATTCGCTAGCATAAAACCAGTTGGATGCTTCGACAAACTAAAGACATAATCAAACATATCCTACCTGATAAAGTGGTGGATGGGATATATCACCTGAAACGCTCAGGGATTTCGTACAGAAGATGGCCTGTTAAATACAACGAGGACGGAATAATCACGGTTCACTATCCCGCTTTTATGGATGATAAGAAATTCGTGGAAGCCTACGAATCAAACGCTTGGATAATCCGCGAGAATCCTGAGTATTGGGAGACTAGATGGCGGATGCACACAACCGCTTGGGTAGCCAATCGGGCGAAAGACCTTGAAGGAGACTTCGTAGAATGCGGGGTCAATAAGGGTTTCTCTGCTAAATTTGCTATGGATTTCGTTGATTTTACGAAGCTCGATAAGACCTTTTACCTGATGGACACTTTTAGGGGAGTTGTTGAGGAATGCCTAACAGACGGAGAGAAGGCGCAGGGAAAGACTGGGGGCGGATATGAAGAGTGCTACGAGGAGGTTGTCGAAACTTTTAAGGACTACAAGAACGCCAAGATAATAAGGGGGGCGATACCGGGCACTCTGCCATTGGTGAAGTCCGAAAAGATAGCTTATATCTATATGGATATGAATGCTGTTATGCCTGAGATAGCGGCCGCCGAATACTTTTGGGATAAGTTAGTGCCGGGAGGGATGATTATACTGGACGACTACGGGCACTTGGGATTCGAGGAGCAGAGGAAAGCATTTGATGAATTCGCCCGGAAAAAAGGGATACAGATACTCTGCCTCCCTACCGGGCAGGGGTTGATTATGAAGTAATCCGCCTCTTAAAAACCTTTTCTAAGAGAGGCGAGAAGAAAGAATACTCCCTTAGTTTAATAAGGAGCTTTTCTAACTCTTCTTTAGTCCAAGTCTTACCTTTTATTTACGAAAAATCTTGCTCTCTATTACTATCTTAGGAAAATACCAAATTGAGAGAAGCTTTTTTCCATCCCAAGTATAGTTAATATATTCTTTTCCGTTGTGCGTATTTGGCTCAATTAAATCTTTGCTTATACAGCTCTTTATTGCTTTTTCTAATTCATAGTGAAATCGATCTCGATAGTCCGATCGTAAAGCCTCATAAAACCTGATAAATGGTTTACTGAACCAATAGTGATTGAATTCCTCGCTAAAAAGGGTTTTTGTAAAAACATCTTTCTCTATTCCATATTTCGCCGCTATGTGACCGGATAAACTATGGATATTGTGGCTACGCACCATCTTGAAAAGCTTATAGACAACCTGTCTTTCTGTTATTTTCCAAATCATATAATCCAAGAATTCAAGCAATTCCTGTCCTATTTTTGTTTTAATTATATCAAGACAATAACCTTCCCCCTTACGTGCTATGGGGGGAGTTATGACTTGATTTTGAGGATACAAAGGCTTTAAGATGTATTAACAATGATTATTGCTCGTGCTCCAATGCGTATCAGTTTTGTCGGCGGCGGCACCGATTTGGAGGCTTTTTACCGCCACAGTCCGGGTCGGGTTATTTCAACGGCCATTGATAAGTACGCCTACGTTACCGTAAACCGGCCGCTGCTTTTGAAGCATGTTGCTGCCCGATATGCAATTGCCGAAGCTGTGGACCACCCAAAGGAACTTAAAAATGACAGAATCAGGGAAGCGCTTCTCTACTTCGGAATAGAGAGCAACGTTGACGTAGTGACATTCTCCGATGCGCCGGTGAAAACAGGTTTGGGTTCCTCCTCCAGTTTTTCGGTGGCTTTAATGAAAGCCCTCATGCTCTCGAAGGGAAAGAGAGCGGATAAGGGAGAAATTGCCGAACTTGCCTCGCATCTGGAGATTAACCTGGTGAAAGAGCCGATTGGCAAACAGGACCAATATGCGGCCGCTTTCGGCGGGGTCAATGTTCTCCAATTTAATCCTGACCACTCTGTCGACGTTTCTCCGGTGCGGCTTGATTTCCGGCAGAAATCCAATTTTGAAAACCATCTTCTTCTCTTTTTCACCGGCATTGCCCGTGACGCTTCAAATACTCTTACCGAACAGAAAGCAAATACTGATAAAAAGCTGGAGACTCTGAAAAAGATGGCCGACTCGGTTTATGAATTCAGGGACAAACTTACAGCCCAGGATTTTGAGGGCTTGGGAAAGATGATTCATTGAAGGATGGCTCCTTAAAAAGACGTTGGCGTCGAATATTTCAAATTCTATTATTGATAATCTTTATGAAACTGGCCTCAAAGCCGGTGCTTGGGGCGGGAAAATCTTAGGTGCAGGTGGCGGCGGTTGTATCCTCTTCATGACTCCGGTTGATAAAAAGTCGGTTATCCGGGAAGCGATGAAAAGTGCGGCGGCTTCAGCCGACCTTGCAGAGTTTAATGAAATTCCCGTTCGGTTCGTTCAATCCGGAGCCGAAGTTTTGATGAATGGATCTTTCAGAACAAATTTCGTTTAGGAGTATTATGGAAAAATATATAGAAAATTTCTCGGAAAGAGTTGTTAAACTTCTTCGCAATTTGCCGCGGGAAGAAATTACCAAAGCGATTGACATTTTGCAGGCGACTTACGAACGCGACGGCCGGATTTATATTTTCGGCAATGGTGGCTCTTTAGCAATTGCGACTCACTGGGTAAGTGATTTTAACAAAACAGTTTTCAGTCATCACTTGGACAAACATGCCCGGCGGTTTCAAGCAATCCGATTACCGACCACTGAGTCCGAACTGACAGCTTGGGCGAACGATGTCGGCTACGAAATGGTTTTTGCCGGACCGCTTCAGAACTACATTCAGGATACAGATACGGTAATTGCTATTTCATCATCCGGGGCATCACCCAATATTATAAAAGCGGTGGAAGTGGCAAAAGAAAACAAAGTTCCCGTAATTGGTCTTTCCGGCTTTGACGGCGGAAAGTTGAACGAGTTGGCCGATGCAAAAATTTTAGTTAAAACAGAAAAGGGTGAGTATGAAGCAGTGGAGAGCGTTCACGGGACAATTCTCCACATGATTACCCGCTACTTCGTGGACTATTTTGATCATCTTGCGGAGAATTCGTCCGGATAGTTAAATGAATATAATGAATGAAAAAATACTCATAACAGGCATAACCGGATTCGTCGGTTCTCATTTAGCGGACCTTCTTTTGGAGAAAGAAGGTGTTGAAATTTACGGTTTGAAGCGGTGGAACGTTGAACCGCTCCGCAATGTTAAGCACCTACTCCACAATCCGCGGGTAAAATTTCTGGATTGTGACATTACCGACCCGATTGGCGTGAGAAACGTGATAAAAGAAATAAAGCCGGATAAAGTTTTTCATCTGGCGGCCGAGAGTTTTGTCAGTCCCTCTTGGCTTCACCCCAGCCACTACATGGACGTGAATTTCAAGGGAACAGTGAATCTTTTAGACGCCATAAAAGAGGAGGGAATCAACCCGAGATTTCTTATAGCCGGTTCCGGCGAAGAATACGGTGAGATACACGAGGATGAGTTGCCCATAAAGGAAAATACGATTTTAAGACCGGTTAATCCTTACGCTGTTTCAAAAATTGCCCAGGATTTCATCGGTTACGTTTACTTCCGTTCGTACGGATTAAACGTTATAAGAACCCGGGCCTTTAACCACGAGGGTCCGAGAAGGGATTACGTTTTCGGCATTCCCTGGTATGCCTACCAGATTGCCCGGATGGAGGCCGGTAAGCAGAAACTCGTTCTCACTCATGGCCATATAGAAGACAAAAGGAACTTTACCCACATTCGGGATTTGGTTGAGGCCTACTCACTCGCGATGGAACACTGCAATCCCGGCGAACTCTACCTTATCGGACAAGAGAGGCCGGAGAGTACCTGTACCTATCGTGAGATTATCGAAAAGTTGATAAAAATATCCACCGTCTCCGGAATAGAAACAAAAACCGACCCGCAATTCGTCCGGCCAACCGCCGTGCCGCGACTCATAGGCGATACGAGCAAGTTCCGAAAGCTGACCGGCTGGGAACCGAAAATACCGCTTGAGAAGATACTTGAGGATACGCTGAAGTACTGGCGGGATTTCGTCAAGAATGATCTCTACTGAGATGGATCCTAAGCAAGCCGTTATTTTAGCCGGTGGCAGAGGCGAAAGGTTAAGGCCGTTTACGGACAACTTTCCAAAGCCAATGATTCCCATAAACGGGAGGCCTTTTTTGGAATACCTGGTTGAGCTTTTGAAACGGAACGGGATAGAAGAAATAGTAATGCTTCTTGGTTACTTGCCGGAGAAGATTACGGAGCACTTCGGCGACGGCTCTAAATTCGGGGTGGTCATAAAGTATTCAGTCGGGGCGGTTGAAGATGAGACCGGAACCCGTATAAGGAATGCGAAGGATTTACTTCAAGATGAGTTTCTTTTGATGTATTGCGATAACTATTGGCCCCTCCGCCTTGAAGACCTTTATCGTTTCCACAAAGAACATAAAACACCAGCTACCGTAACGATTTACACTAACAAACACAGCGTTACGAAAAATAACGTCAGGGTTGATGAAAACGGAATTGTAGAGCTTTATGACAAAACCCGGACTGCTCCCGACTTGAATGGCGTAGACATCGGGTTTTTTATTTTGAATAAAAATGTGTTGGAGCTCGCTCCGGATTATAATTTTTCTTTTGAAAAAGAGATATTGCCGAAGCTCGTTGAAGAAAAACGATTAGCCGGTTACTTAACTGACCACAGATATTACAGTATTGGTTCTCCTGATAGACTGCCCTTAACCGCCAAGTTTTTATCGGAGAGAAAAATTATTCTTTTGGACAGGGACGGAGTAATAAATAAAAAAGCACCCAAAGCCGATTATGTAAAAGAATGGAGCGAGTTTGAATTTTTGCCCGGCTCAATTGAGGCTATGAAGTTTTTCGGCGACAACGGTTATGAAATTTACGTAATTACCAATCAGCCGGGAGTTGCGAGAGGCATGATGACAAAAGAAAACCTTGAAGAGATTAACCGGAACATGAAAAGGGAATTAAAAAAGAAAGGGGTAAATATAAACGGTTTGTATCAGTGTCTGCACGGCTGGGACGACGGGTGCGATTGCCGCAAGCCTAGGCCTGGTCTTTTGCACGACGCCGCCTTTGAAAACAATTTTGATTTAACTAAGGCAGTCTTTATCGGGGACGACGAACGTGACTTACAAGCCGGTGAGGCGGCTGGCTGCAGAACGATTCTTTTGGAGTCCGGACAAAATCTTCTGGAAGTTGCCAAATCTCTGGTAAAAACTTAAAATATAATACCTATGGACTACGACAACATCCCGTCTTTGCGGAAATACGTCCTCACTGAAAAAAATAAAAACACGGAAGAATTAAAGCGGGTTGGAATGGGTTGGGCTGAGGTTTGCAGCAAGAACAAACTTTCTTACGAAATTGATTGGCTGGGCGTGCCGGTTATCCAAACACCGGAGGACCTAGTTCTTTTGCAAGAATTGATTTTTAAAATTAAGCCGGACTTCATTCTTGAGCTCGGTATTGCCCACGGCGGAGGAATGATATTTGAAGCCTCTCTTTTGGAACTTTTAGGCAAAGGAAAGGTAATTGGCATTGATGTTGACATCAGAGAGCATAACCGGAAGGTCCTTGAAATCCACCCCCTTATTAAAAGAATTGAGATGATTGAAGGGAGTTCCATTGCTCCGGAAATAGTGGAAGAGGTAAGAGAGAGAGTGCCGAAAGGCTCTAAGGTTATAGTCTGTCTTGATTCGGACCATACCAAAACTCATGTTCTTAAGGAATTAGAAATCTATCAAGAGTTTGTAATACCCGGCTGCTACATGGTGGTTTTTGATGCCATTGCTTCGGAGCTTGCCAAGCGGGGAGCGGCCAAGGAAGTATATATTGACAATGGTCCCGGGGACGCGATTACTGAATTTTTAAAAACTAATGATGACTTCAAGATTGACAAGGAATTTAACAAACTCTATTCATCTCACAACCAAAACGGTTATCTCAAGCGGGTAAAGTAATGTTTGAAGATCTGAAAGGAAAAAGAGTTCTTATTACCGGCGCAAGTGGCGGCATGGGCTCCGAAATAGCGAAGCTTTTTGCCGAATACGGCGCCCGTCTGGGTTTGCATTATTTCAATAATAAAGGGAACACGGAAGAATTACTCAAAGAAATACGTAACGGAGGTGGAGAGGCGGAAATCCTTCATGCAGACCTTAAAAATAAGAAAGAAGGAGAAGGCCTTATAAAGTCATTTGTTGAGAAATTCGGAGGAATAGACATCCTGATTAACAACGCCGGAGCAATTCATGATTACAGGCATTTCTCCGAGCTTGATGAGAAATCGTTTCAGGATACTTTTAACCTCAACACAAAAGCTCCATTCCATTTAATGGGAGAAGTTTTTTCACGTATGAAAGAGCAGGGCGGCGGGAGAATTGTTAATTTAAGCTCGGTTAACGTGAAATATGGCGGCAGTGCCAAGAGCATGCATTACGTTGCCGCTAAAGCCGCTCTTGAGAGTTTAACGTTGGGTTTTGCAAAAGAGGGAGCAGAGTACAATATCCTGGTAAATGCAATAAGATGCGGTGTCATTGATACGCCGATGCGAACCAGGATAAAGGGATATACGGAAGAAGATTTTAAAAAGAGAATTGACCTGATTCCTCTGAAGCGAATGGGCAAGCCGTTGGATATTGCCCAGACGGTTTTGTTTCTAGCGGCCGAGACCGGCAATTTTATAACCGGTGAGGTCTTTACCGTTGCCGGCGGTGATTAAATTTATGAGAAAATATGAAACTATTTATCACAGGTTCAGACGGTTTTATTGGCAGTGAGGTTGTCTCGCAATGTAAGGAAAAAGGAATTGAGTTTGTAGGGGCGGACATAAGAAGCGGATTTGACGTTTGTTCTAAAGACATCGCTTCGGCTATTCCCGAAGGGGTTGACGCCGTAGTTCATTTGGCGGGCTTGTCCGATGACAATATGTGCAAGGATAATGCGTATGCGGCTTTTGATTTGAATGTATTAGGCACCCTAAACGTGATGGAAGCTGCGATGGCACGAAAAGTCAAACAGTTTATTTTCGCTTCTACCGAGTGGGTTTATGATAATTGCACAGCAGGTGAGGTAAAAACCGAGGAATCAGTCATAAACATCGCCAACCACACCTCCGAATATGCCCTTTCTAAGCTGGTAAGTGAAGCCAATTTAAGGCAGAAATACCAGCACGGATTCTGCCCGGTTACCGTTCTCCGTTTCGGGATTGTCTGCGGTTCCACGGGTGAGAAAAAATCGGCGGTTGAATCATTATTTTTCAATGTGAAAGAAAACGAAGAAGTAGCCGTCGGTTCCCTGAAGAGCGGTCGATGCTTTATTCATGTATCCGACATTGCTTCTGGAATTATCAAAGCTGTGGGCTTGGAAGGGTTCAACATAATCAATCTTGCGGGAGACAAGCTCGTTACGCTTCATGATATTATTGAATCATCCAAAAAAGTTCTTAATAAAAATCCGAAAGTGATTGAAAGTGATCCGGAGAAAGTGAGTGTGAGGAACATTTCCAATAAGAAGGCAAAGGAGATGCTGGATTGGAAACCGGGGATATCCGTGGAGTCGTGGCTTCAGCAATTAAAGTGAAACTTTTATGAAAGTGCAGTTAAAAAAAGGAAAAATAGAAGGATTCGTTGAGTTAATCCCGGAGATATACGAAGACGACCGGGGTTTTCTGGCTCGCATATACGAAGAAAGAATTTTTAAGAAGTTGGGATTGTCTACAAACTGGACGGAAGAAAGTCACCATCACACTAAGAAAAAGGGCATTTTACGGGGTCTTTATGTTCAGCTACCGCCCTACTCCGAAGGAAAGCTTCTGCGAGTTACCAAGGGCGAGATGCTGTGGGTTGTGGTGGATTTGAGGAAGGATTCAGAAACTTTCGGTATGTGGAACTCTGTAGTCTTATCTGACAAGACGAAAAACCTTCTCTCTACTGCTTCCGGCCTCGCCCATGGCTGTCTTTCCTTGACGGACGGGGTTGATCTGATAATTAAATCGGACAACTATTTTTCGGAGGAGCATGGAGTTGGTATTATATGGAATGACGCGGATTTAAATATTGACTGGAACCTGCAGGGGATAACGCCTTTTGTTTCCGCAAGAGACAAAAGTTACCCTGGTTTTAAGGAGTTTAAAGAAAAATATGGCGGTATCTGAAGACATCAAAATAGCAAAGGACATTTTACGGCTGCGGCTCAGCCAAATGATAGTGAACGAAAAGTACAAAGCCGGCCTTTTTAAAATACCGATTCACCTGGCGATGGGGCACGAGGTTATTGCCGTTGCCGTAGATTCGGTTATGGAAGAAAAAGACAAACTGGTTCTTTCCCACCGGAACATTCACTATAACCTTGCAAGAACGGGAGCGTTAAAGCCGATATTGGATGAGTACTTGCTGAAAAAAGAAGGGCTGGCTCGTGCTGAGCTTGGATCAATGAATTTGGCAAACGAGGGAAAAGGAATAGTTTATGCCTCGAGTATTCTGGGCAATAATCTGCCGGTTACAACCGGTCTTGCTTTGGCTCAAAAAGTAAAAGGAGGAAACGGTTTAGTTACAGTAGTCACCGGTGACGGTGCCATAGAAGAAGGGGCTTTTTACGAGAGTTTGCTTTTTATGACAAGCAACGAACTTGGGGCGCTGGTTATTGTTGAGAATAATGGGTGGTCAATGCATACAAGAATAGAAGAGAGAAGGAGGGATATCGACTTACCGAAATTTGCCGATTCATTAGGCGCGGGATACGAAAGGTTAAGCGGTAACAACGTCTATCAGTACATTGAGAAACTAAAAGAAATAAAAAAGCAGATTTTGGAAAACAAGAGCCCAGTTGTTCTTGAGGTCAATATCACAACCTTGGGCGGGTGGTATGTTGAAGACAGCGGAAAGAAAGAGGGGCGTTTTATTCACCCTCACGCCGGCCCCTTACCCGAAACGTCCCTAATTGAGTGGCCTGAGCTTGAACACTCGGTAAACGACCCTGTTTTTGTTCTGCAGGAGTATTTTTCTTCCGAAGATTTGAAAAAGTTTTCACAAGAAATATTGGGAAATCTTAAAAAAGAAATAGGTGAACAATGAAATATATTCAGTACATAAACGAAGTTTTGGGGAAGAAAACGGCGGAAACGAAGGGCTTGGTTCTTTTTGGTCAGAACATTGCTGCCGGTTCCCATATCTCCGGATTAACCAGAGGTCTTAGCGTTGGGGAAGGCGGACTCATCATTAATGCTCCGAACTCGGAAAACACGCTCACCGGCTTGGGTTTTGGGATGATGCTGGGCGGCACCTCTTCGATATTTTTTATGAAACAGCTTGACTTTCTTTTGTTGGGAATTGATCAGCTTGTTGACACTTACAATTTTATAAGAAGAAAAGAACCGAGAGCGTCTTATACAATCTTCCCCGTTATATCGGACTTGGGTTACCACGGCTTGCAGTCAAGCTTTAATAATTTCGGCGACATTGCTTCTGTTGCCAGGATTCCGGGTTTTACCGTTACGAATCGGGTGGATGCGGAAGAAATAATAAACACTCATCTTATCTCTCCCGGTTTCAGAATTATCGGAGTCGCTCAGAGACTATTTGGTGACGAGATTCTGGACGTTCCGAAATTATATTCCAACGACGATAAATCTATTTTTCAGTACACGGTGGGTGAGAGAGCAACGATAGTTTGTTTTAACTTCTCTTTTCCTTACGGTTGGAAGCTTCATGAGAAACTGCGAGAGAAGCAAATTAACCCTTCCATTTTCTCGGTAAACGCCGTGACCCCAATCGATTGGCAAAAAATTATTGAAGACGTGAAGAAAACCAAAAATTTAGTTGTGATTGACGACAGCAAAAGTGAGAATATGTCTTATGACAATTTTCTTGTGAATATTCTTGAAAAATGTGATTTGGAGAAAAAGGTTATTGTCAAAAGGAATATCGAGGGAAACGATTGGCTCTATCCCAATCCTGATTTACTGGAGATTGACTACAATGCCATCGTGGACACTTTCTTATGAAACCATTTTTCTCCGTTATTATTCCCACCAAGGACAGGCCGGCTCTCCTTCGCGACGCCATGAAAAGCGTCATTTTGCAGGATTTTGACGACTACGAGCTCATAGTTTCCGACAATTTCAATAACGAAAGAACGAAAGAAGTTGTAGATGAATTTGGAAGTGACCCCCGCCTGAAATATATCCGTCCCGACAAAGAGTTAAACATTCCCGACCATTGGGAATTTGCCGGGAAAAAGGCAAGCGGTAAATACGTTCTCATTCTTACCGACCGGTCTTTTCTGAAACAGGGTGCTTTGAAGGAAGTATACAGCGTAATAAAAGAGTCAAAAGAGCCCTCGGCAGTTTTCTGGAAATACGGTTATTTTAACGAAAAAAAAGGTGTGCTCAGGAGTGAGAGAAGTGAGCCGGGTTTTAGAAATTTTAGTTCTCTAAGTCTCTTAGAAGAGTTTAGCCGGACATTGGATGCTCACTCCTTGCCTCGGCCGCATGTCGGCTGCTATCGGCACGACCTGATTGAAAAAATTCGCAATGACATTGGCGCCCTTTATCTGCCTTACGCACCGGATTATACCTCATCCCTGTTGGTTTTGGCGCATATTGATAATGTAGTTTTTATCCCGCGTCCGCTTTTTTTCTTCCAGGGAGCATCGGTCAGCGCCGGTACTAGGGCCCAGTCAAACATAACTCGCTATCTTAAGTCTCTGAATTTGTCCGACCCCTATGAATTTGTTCCGATTAAGTCTTCGGTCAATACCAATATGATTTTCAATGATCTGGCAAAGATTAAAAATATCGCCGGCGGCAATTTCCGGAAAATTGACATTAACTGGGTTTTTTATTTTGTCCTTTACTACCAAACTTTGGTTGAGATGAAAATAATTTGGGGAGTTAAGGGGAGCAAACTTGCTGGATTTTGGAAGGAATGGTCGAGGACCCTCTCGACCTTCGATAAGAATTTTCAAAAACTGGTCAGAGCGGGGATAAGGAGAAGATGGTTCAATATTTTTAAATCCTATTTAAGAGAAACATTTTTGGGTTCCGTTCTCCTCGGTTTTAAACGCTTATTGATGAAAAAACCGACCTACCGCTTCTCCAACATGCTTGAGGCGGGCGGCTTTAATTTTGAAGAGAAATCTCAATAACGCATCCGCGTTTTGCCCACTCGCCCTGCCAGGAGTTGTCGGAGAGGCTGACGATTTTTATTTTGGGGATTCCCAGTTCTTTAAAAAGCATTTCCCAGTTATAGGACCAGTGGTCGGCTTCGTAAGCGTGATGCTTATCGTTCCGCCATTCAACCAAAATAATGGATTTTTTTGCGATTCTGATTAATTCATTCAGGACTTCTTTAACCTTCTCCGGACCAATATAGATTAAGACCGCGTCAGTGAATACGATGTCAAAATCGTTATCCGGGAATTTTTTCAACGCTCCAATGGAGCCGGTTTCCAAATGAACGTTGGAGATTTTATTTTTGGCAACGTGTTCCTTTCCGATTTTTATGGCGCTTTTACTGATATCGATTCCCCAGAACTCTGTTTCGGGAAATTTTTTTGAAAGGAGGATGAGGTTAGGTCCCGAGGCGCAGCCGAATTCGAAAACCTTTTGAAAAGGAGCGTGGCGGGTAATTGTCTGGAAAAGGGGTTTGTGGCGTGATTTCTCCAATGTTTCCGGAGAGATATATTTTTCAGCCCAATTTTTATCTTGGAAGATATGGCGGAAACGCCAATAAAATTTGTCCGATTCCGTGCCAAACAGTCTATCGGCCGCTCTTTTTATTTTTCTTAATAATTTCTTCATATATCTTTTCCGTTTTTTCCATTTCGGTGTAGTAATTATTTTTCTCCTTGATAATTTGCCGATTACGGATACCCTGTTTTTTTCTCAAATCGACGTTATCTATAAGGGTGGTAATTTTTTCCGCGAGAGCTTCGGGAGATTTTACGGGAATTATAAATTCATTGTCTATCCAGTCTTTGCTGTCTCCCGTATCGGTGGCGACTACCGGTAAACTACTTGCCATTGCCTCCGCCGTTGATGCCGAGAGTCCGCTGTCAGAGAGGGCAGTGGAGACGTAAACGTTAGCAGACTGAAGCAAGACAGGAAGTTTCTCATTATTAACCTGCCCTAAGAATTGAACATTTTTTTGGATGTTTAATTCTTTGCTTAGATTTTCTAGGAACTCTCTCTCAGTTCCGCCACCCGCAAGCACAAACTTAGTATTCGGCGCTGATTTTATAACAATCGCCGCCGCTCTTATCAAGGTTTCAATGTTGTATATCGGTTCCAGGTTTCGGAGAGAGACGACCTTAACCTTTAACATTTGACTCTTAACACTTGACCCGGGACGGAATTTCTCTACGTCAGTGCCGAAGCGAATGAGGTGAATTTTTTCTCTGTCCGCTCCCAATCCGATTAATCTTTCAAAAGTATTTTCGCCGTCGCAGGTGTAAACATCAGCTCTGTCAACAATAAAAATAAGGACAAGTTTCCGGACGAAGCTGCCTAAAAGAATATCCGAACCCCAAGGCGTGAGAACGGTCGGATGGAAATTTGCGAGCGCGGCGGTGAAGCCGTAAGTGCCGGCCGAGTGAACGTGAAGTAAATCCGGTTTTTCTTTCTGGAGAATATCTTTAATTTGTTTTACGGCGCTTGGTAGATAGCGAGGAGCGAATAGTCCGTTTATGTCGGTAAGGGGGGAAGGAGTTATTTCGTAAAATTTCGTTCTTTTAACCAACTCTTTGGCTTCAGGAATGGGCGGTGCGAAAGAAAGCCACACAATTTCGTGGCCTTTGTCGGTAAAAAACTTTACCCAGCGGACGCTGTGGATAGAGTTGGCGCCAGCCAAGAACGCGATTTTCATAGAATCAGTTTAACAAGACCGATAAGAGAACCAAAACCGTAACCGAAGTGACGGATGACGAAAGCAGTTATTAAAAACGGCAGGAGAGTCAGTTTCTTTTCACCGAGAGCAATCCGGATCGAAAAGTAAAGCGAGGTAAGAACATAGGGGGCAAGAACGAGTGCCGTAAGATATATAAAAGGCGTGTACCAAATTGAGAGGATGAGTGGTCCGAAGATGCCAAGGACAAAAAACAAAGGAATAAGATGACGCAGTTTGAAGGGCGGGGCGCCGTATTTCATCGGCAGGATTGCCCAGACACCGTCTTTTACGTTGTGTTTGAAGAACGCGCCAAAATTTGATTTTGGAAAATACTGAATTGTTATATCAGGTACGAGCATGATTTTTCCGCCGGCGCGCTTCAGGCGAATGTTGAATTCCATGTCCTGGCTTCGGACAAGATTTTCGTTATAGAGACCGATTTTTTTGAAAACCCCCTTGCGATAACAACCGCAGAAAACTGTATCTACTTCTCTTGGTTCTTTGGTACCGGTTTGGTAATAAGCGTTGCCGACGCCAAAAAAAGAAGAGAAGGTAAGAGCAATGGCCTTGGCAATTTTCGTGTTTTTGGCTGGTATCGCTCGCCTTATACCGCCTACATTATCGGCTTCATATTTTTCAAGGTAGGCGGCGCATTTTTCAACATAATTGGCTGGGTAGATTGAGTGAGCGTCAAGCCGAATAATGATTTCACCGCGGGCTTCGTTTATGCCAAGGTTCATTGCTGCTGGCGTGATTTTTCTGGGATTCCTGATTAATCGGATAAGAGGATGTTTTTCAGAATACGATTTAATAATTTCTCTTGTTTTGTCTTCGCTATCGCCGTCAACAACCAGAATTTCAGTTTTTTCTTTGGGGTAAGTTTGGGCAAGAGTTGAGTCCAGACACTTTGCGATAAATTTTTCCTCATTTCTTGCCGGGACGACTATTGAAACCTTTAATTTTGGTTTTTTCATATGGTATGATTGTAACTAATCCCGTGGCTACGCTCAACTTTTTTAAGGTTTCAAAATTTTTCATCTACGCGGCGCTCTTTAGCGTCATTTTCGTAAACACCGAAACTCTTTTTCCTTTCATTGTCACCAAATACGTTTTCTTGAGAATTGCGGTTGGTCTCGCCCTGATAAATTTTTTACTCGGCTGGCTTTTCCTGAAGGGAGGAGAGAGTAGGGTTTTCGAAAAGGAGATTTTGAATCGCCTGAAGTCGCCGCTCGTCATCGCCGTGTCGCTTTTCGTTCTCGTATTTCTCCTGGCTGGTTTTTTTGGCTTCAATCCTGGCAATTCTTTCTGGTCCAACTTTGAACGGGGCGAAGGAGGCTTTCAACTGCTGACGTTTTATATTTTTTTTCTCCTTCTCGTTTTTTTATTTAAGGATAAAAAAGATTGGCTTGGGCTTTTCTGGGCATCTCTTCTTGCCACTGTATTAATGATTGCTTACGGTTTTCTCGCCGCTCTGGGACTGACTGGCTTTATTGGTGTCCCGCTTAAGATTGGTCAGCGTTTCCAAGGCTCTCTGGGGAACACCGCCTATGTTGGTACCTATCTTCTTTTCTCCCTTTTTTATGCTTTTTACATGCTAAGTGGGGGATTCGAGAAAATCAGGAATCGTTTCGGCAAAACGATTCTGTGGTTTTTGGTGATTTTGTTTCTAGTTGTAATCTGGCTTACTCAAAGTCGCGGTCCGTTTTTAGGTTTAGGTGCGGGCGTCGCCACTTTTCTTCTTTTTTGGGGATTTAGCGGTTCTAAAAAAACGAAGACGGCGAGCGTTTTAATTCTGATTGTTGCAGCTATTTTGGCGGGATCACTTTACACCGTTCGTTTCTCACCGATTATGCAAAAAATCGGCCTTACCCGTTTTTTCAATATTACTACTTCAAACTTATCGACTCAAAGCCGACTTTGGTCTTGGCAGTCAGCCTTCGAGGGATGGAAAGAGCGCCCTCTCTTAGGGTGGGGGCCGGAGAACTTCGGCCGGGTTTTTGATGAACATTTTGACACAAGGCATTTTATTCCCGGTGAGCAGACGGATACCTGGTATGACCGGGCTCACAATGTGTTTTTTGATTACCTTGTTGCGACCGGGATATTGGGACTTTTAAGTTATGTAGGAATCTTCGTTGTCTTTTATATTCGCTTCTTTAGAGCAAGAAACAAGGGTCGGCCTTTGGTACAAAACGCCTTAATTTTCGCGATGCCGATTGCTTACCTCGTCCAGGGCGTCGTTATTTTTGACATTCTGCCGATTTATATAAATCTTTTCCTTTTCTT
>SDBT01004879.1_pt1 | contig 22664 bp, 18 predicted proteins | sample 2277101 | NCBI WGS metagenome assembly SDBT01 (sample SAMN10404973, study PRJNA504765) | marine sediment metagenome | isolation source: marine sediment core GS10_PC15, 103 cmbsf | place: Arctic Ocean: Southern Knipovich Ridge | collected 2010 | reverse complement strand
CGTGTATGGCGCCACGCTCCTTCTGCTCCTGACGACTGTCTTCACGCACAGATATACGCGTGGTTGGCTATGAAGATCGTCCAGGGTGACATTGCTTTCTACGAGAATCGCGAAGAAGGCGCTACCGAGTAGCTAATAAATTTATTTTCGCTTGCGGATTTTCTACACGGAATATGATCTTATCTCCGGAGTTTGCTTTCCGGGCCGCGCCGGAAGCTTCAAGTGGCCACGTTACGCGACCGTGCCGTTTGTAAAAGGGCTGAACCAAGCGAAAAACTTGCGTTGTTTTCAATGCGTAGACCGAGGCTTCTGCGGTCTCGTGATGAAACTTTCCTGCTTGCGTTGCTATCCAGGTAACGTTAAATGAGACAATTGCCGGGTGTTTCTTGTTATGACTTGCACACGAATTTTACAGGAGCTCTTCCGCCGGACTGTCCTTGTTGAAGCCCGAGCAAGGGGGCTCTTTCCTCTGGTCTGCTCGGGTTCTTGCGCTACTCATTGGCCACGTTACGCGGCCCGCGCTTATAAAAAGCACACTGTGCAAAGTCAAAGTCATGGCATCTTCTTGTTTTCTTTTATTCTTTCTGCTACGTACTTATCATAGAAGGGCTTCATAATTTCTGGCATCGCATTCTCTCCCAGAAGCGACCCGATGAAAAATGTGAATTCGTCTATCACAAACTGGAATGCTTCAAATTTGAATCCAACTGCGTTCGGAGTTGAATGAACGAAAGCAGGGTACTTTACTTTTATGCTTGTACCATCTTTTCGTTCAATTTCTTGTGCCGCGATATAACTCCCAGATGCGTGAACGAATATCTTCAAAATAGGTTTAGCAGGCATTTCTGTGTACCTCCTTTACTTCGCCGTACGAGGGCCCGGCTTCAATATCATATTCAAATGGGACTGGTAACCAACTATACTTCTCTTTTACACGGTCGACTATCCAGTGGTCCATAAATGGGAATAGCTTTTGAACATTTTCTTCAGGGAGTTCCAGGACCATACTGTCGTGTACAGTAATGAGCAGCTTGCCGTCCAGTTCTTTGAGATGGTCACCGACTTCACAAAGCTGTGATAATACCAGGTCGCTCGATGTAGACTGAATCAAGAAGTTTACCGCCTCACGTTTGGCATCCTGGAAGTGTCTGTCCGTTGCGTGAGCCAATCGGAACCGGCGGATGCGACCAAACAGTGTTTGTACCTGTCTTTCCCGACGTACCTTATCTGTTACATCTTCAATGTACCTGGGCAGTGCAGGAAACTCATCGAACAAACGTTGCTGAATTGCCTTGGCCTCTTCCTTGGTTGACTGGATTTGTTCTGCAATTTTGTATGGCCCGGCTCCGAAAAAAGTACCAAAAACCGTGCGTTTACAACGAAGCCTTTTCTTGTCAATCTCCGGGTCGCCTGCTTTCTTCAACGCCATAACTGTCTCATAGGGTATCTTGTAGACAAGACTGGTCACGAAAGAATGGACATCGAGGCCTTCATTGAGTGCTTTCATCATATGCTTGTCATGCGAATATGCTGTGTACACACGAAGCTCAGCACCTTTGATATCGACATTCACAATGACGTTGCCGGGCTTCGATGGGATGAATAGTTTCTTGATGTTGAACCCGGGATGCACAATCTTTGTCTTTCCATCTATTTCTTTCACACGACGCCCGACGATCTTGGGTATGTTCTGCATGTTGGGCGACGCACTACTGAGCCGTCCTGTAGACGTTCCGTTCAAATGAAACGTACAGTGTACTTTCCCGTCGGCCGCGGAGAATTCTTTGATAGGTGTTGTAAAAGAACTCAGTGCTTTGTGGCACTCCCGATACTCCAGGAGTTTATCCGCAAAGACATATCGTGGATCATTTTCTGGATAAAACTCCATGTATTTTTCCATGATGTCTTTACCCGTGCTGCCCAATTCGATACCTTCTAGTTGTTCATACTTCAACTTCATCATCATGTCAGCTACTTGTTTGGCTCCGTTCAAATTCAAGCTCGAATCAAACTGCCGTGCTATTTCTTCCTGAGCTTCTTCCATTCGCTCAGTGAGGGCATCTTCTAAGTTGCCCAGGTGTATCTGGTCAATATTAAAACCACGGTACTCCATGGCAGACAATACACGGCTTCCTGGGAGGTACAGATACTTCATGACATCCCGACCTTCTTCCCAGGTATTTGTCTTGTTCAGTCGCCGTACTTGTGCCATGAAAATAATCCGTGTAACGTCAGCGTCAATACCGGCGTAACGCAGAATAGTATCAAGAGGGATCCTTTCGTACCCCGCTGCCACACCTTCTCCACTACCCCACGACATGGGGTGTTTCTTTGATGGACTCTTAATGCCAATACTTTTCTTGAGGTCACGTATCTTGACGTCGAGTTCTCTGAAAGCTTTTTGCTGCGTAGCTGTCCTTTTCTTGGGTGGTGTTTTCTTAATGTTTTCACGCTCAGCAATATCAAACGCCAGGTCTGTCCAGTCGCGAAGGTCAGATTCGCCTACTTCAATCGGAAGATTCACCTTCCCACTCACGAGCGTTTGAACAATGTTAGCGCTGCTTAACCTTACTATACCTCGTTCTTTTTCGCTGCGGAAAATCTCCTGAAGTTCGTCATCGTATCCCTGGTAGTTCGGGGCGTAGATAGGTGTCAACTGTTTCAGCGAATACAACCCCTTCTTATCCTCGTCCAGATAATGCTCGCCGAGCATTGTATCCCAGGCTACGCGGTTCACAGGTATACCGTTAACTATTTCCAAGAACTTCTGGTCAAATTTCCAGTTGTGAAAAACTTTCGGCTTTGGACAACGCAAGAGTTTCTCTACAGCTTTCCATACGCGTGTGAGGTCGTAATCTGTGTAAGGCATTTTCGGATGATTGAGAAGAATGGTCGCAGCTTTTCCTTCGTCCCAGGCCACAGACAGCATCAGCGTTTGTGGGTTGTCGTGTGAATACGGATGGAGTGTATTCGTCTCCGTATCTATTGCGATGGCATGGTGATTTGGGCCAGATTTCGATTCGGGATCAACGTAGTCTACGACGTGTGCCACAAGTTCTTCAACTTCCTCGGTCGAACTCGGGAATATGTATTTCGCAGTAATGTCAGCTAGCGGGCTCAATTTTTCGTCATCAGCAAACGCTAGCTTTGTAGCTTTTAGAAGTGCTGATTGAACCACTGCCGTTGTACCCGGTCGTGTATTCACGTGTTCCATGGACAGTAGGGGTACAGCCTGCAATTTCCTTGGGCCAGTAGGTAGATTGGAAGGTATATTTGCTGTCATTACACGACCAACTACGTCGGTAATCTTTCTGGCATGTATGCCAACTGCCTTTAGAGCCAGCGGTCCCAGCGGAACAAGGATTGGTTCGCGCCCATCAATGCCCTTGATCATACCAATCTCACGCATAATGTTAGTCTGGCAGTGTTGCACATGTTTTGCTGTCGCTTTGTAACCCCCTACCAGGGCGCTGTATGTGTAATAAATTTTGACATCACGGTACTTCTCTCTCTTACGGACCCGCTCCAGAAGCTTCTTGAAAAGCCTACCGTCGCTACCGTAGAACGCTTCCCCTTCACCGATAGAAAATCCCGAGGGAGTTGCGCCGACAACAATGAGGTGTGCTGGGTTGGCCCCGCTACCTTTTTCCAAACACGGGTCAAAGTATGCGGGACAACCCTCGCAAACTATTCGTTTCTTCATCTTTAGAATTTACCTCGTACGATGTCTTCAGGAATGTCGTCCAACATAGCTTCCTTCTTAGACTCCGTTTGGGAAGATTCTTCTACTCCTTCTTGTATCGATAAGGTTTCACGAACGTCAATAACACTTATTTCGTCCACACTGATTTTTGCTCCGACCAGAGGCCAGATCTTATTCTTTAGGAAGTTCCCGCGCTGCAAGGTTTCTTTGCTTATGATACGCGCGTCGGCATCAGCGACACCTTTCAACCTAGCGGGGTACTGGGTATTGCGATACAGATTGGAACGCTGCAAGATACCTGACACAGCTTTTTGCCAAAAGACTACCAGCCAACCTCTCTCTTTCATGTAATAGGCACCAAGGTCAGACTCATTCAGCATGTAATCTATCGTGTGGTTACTAAGAATTTTAGCGACGGAAGCATTCCCACTTTTACCTGCGTCAATGTGGCTGAGAGGAACAGGTGTATGCAAAATGTGATTCCATATAGTTGTTGACTCTTTAGTGGACCCTTGTTCAGCAAATTCGTCCATCTTTAGCTTAGAAAACTCAGACATGAATGCCAAGTAATCGTGACCTATGAACTTTAAAATGGCTGCTGCTGGTAACAAGTTATCCTTCAGACGGGTATACGTACCTGGAGGTAGTGATGAATTGTCAGAGAACTCACTCTTTACTTCGTCATATGCCTGAAGCAGCTCTGGTACTCTCGTTAGCCAACACAGCGTAAGGCCACGGCGTAATTTTTTCATGTCGGCAGGAGAGTACTTTTTCCTGATAGGAATGATAGGGTCGTTGAAACCTTCCATGAACTGTGTACGGATATGGATGAAACGATTGATGTCTCGGTGTTCGCGCATAGTATATATCCCACCGATAGTTAACGGAAATTTCATTTCAAATTCCTGATGGTCGCCACCAGATGTCCCGCGTATAGATTTCACACCAGAGGATAATGACCTAACTGAGTTAAGAACCTCTCGAACCGCCGCTGATTTCCTGTCCGTACGACCGCCACCGCTATCGGTGTCTTCGAATTCATCGAGAAGTAACCGCAGTCGTAGACCGGACATCAGTTGTCGGACAGCCGCACCTGTGAAATCATCAATGAAAATAGCTGATTCGCACAGACGGTATCCTGGAAATTCCTCACCGCCAATAATCTGCATCAGTGTTGTCTTACCGGAGTGAGACTCTCCTGTGATGTCAGTCATTACCATGTGACGGAACACGGAAGCAATCGGTGTGTACATGATATCTGCGGCTACGAAGACAGACTCCAGGTCATGGCTTCTGAACCGCCAGCCTCGTTTGACTATGTCTAAGATGCTTTCGTATATCTCTTTAGGGTCATAGTTTTTACCGTCATTCAAGTCGTCCAGTGATTTCAAGTTGTCAGACCATGTTTGGGACGAAAGTCTGAATATGAAGTCATCGCTGATGGGACAAGCAAGTTCTTCGAATACGATGTTCTTACCATCAATAACTCCTTTGAAGAACCTGGTCCCGTTTACAATAAACAGTGTGGGACTACCGTTATAATCTTCGAAGTAGTGTATGCCTTGCCCCAGTTCATTGAGACGTTCTCGTGGTACTGCTGTGTTACCAAGAATAGAAATAGCATTAGAAAACATTTGATTTAGCACCTGTGATTTGAAAGGAATGCTCGTTGGTATACGGTCACCTTTTGGGCCTGCGCGGAAGTTCAGAAACTCTGGTTCACCGAGTTCTTCCCTCACATACTTTTCCAGGAACCCAAGGTCCATTTCTAGCACTGCACGTACAGCTTGGGGAGAACCAGTTGCAAAGGACCGCATGACTTTCTTTCGGTTACTCCACGCTGTAATTGCAGTAGACCCCGCGCCCGGTTGGCGTTGTGATATGAAGTGGTATTCTTCCTGTAATTTTCTTGCTAGCCGTTCAACAAATGCAGAAGACGTGTCGTCCGCAACATTCGTATCCATAACAATAAGCTCTTTCTTGAGCCCGTGGGTCTCAACTACCTCGTCAATGAACGCCATGCGCTCAGCGTCTTCTCGTAATATGCTGGCAAACTCAGCAGCCTTTTCTGTCCGGGCAACGACATCGTCTGGGTCAATCTTTCCGGCTACGATGTCATACATCTCCGCTGCCCATTCATGGTTACGCGGGAAGTTGGAATCGTCTGTCAGGCAGTTGTATGCCTCTTCGAAACTCCAAGCCCGGATAGCCTCGTCAATGTCTGTAATCCTGTGGTCGGTATCTAACGGCCAGCGGAAAACACGGTTGACGCACTTGTTTTCTTGTAGAATGGTACGTGCCCAGCCGATGCCACCTGAGTCATTGTCCGGCATAAGCCTGATGTCTTTGAAGCCATACTCGGTAAGCAGGTCGATATCGTCTTCCATGTTACCGCCAGTAGCGACCATACATACGTCGTCACGGCCTATGGCAGCGCTGTTGGATATGACCGCCAAGGCATCCATCTCACCTTCAACGATGTACAGCGGGTGCTTGTCTAATTTACCGAGTAAATGCGGAAATGTATTTAACCCAAAGAATCCAACGTCATCAGTGTAAGGGTCCTCAATGACGTAGATTTTCTTCGAGTTAGGCTTTCGTATTTTTAGGCGCCCGATAGTCCCGGGTGCGATAAAGCAAAAGAACACAAGCGAGCCTTCAAAAACCATGTCGTTGCCAGGTAGTGCCAGGTAGTCGTCAAGATACTTCTGGGCAGGTTCACGGAACTCTTTGAAGCCCAGGTCTTCCAGTTGAAAAGACAAACGCTCTCGGGTTGGAAATATCCCAACCGGCCATTGGTGAGCTGCGTCTTCCGGGAACTTCCGTTGTTGGAGCCAAGGTATCAGGCCAGCTTTGTCGGCGTATTTGAACTCAGGTGCGTCAGGAGTGGCCAACACTTTGGTGAACTCCATGTGCATGGCTGTGTACAATGCAGCCTTTAGGTTACGGTTGTCTTCTATCTGTTGGGCATTTTGCGTGAAGGTAGCAGGTAATCTAATATTGAATCTTTTCTTTATGTCACGCAGTGCTGTAGGGTATCCCTTGCCAGATATATCAGCAAAGAATCGGACTGGGTCCCACTCGTGGTGCTCACATCCGAAGCAGTGTACGTGGCCCTGGTCAAGATAGACATGGAACGACGCGTCAGTCTCTTCATGATACGGACATAGACCTTTTATTTCTTTACCCGCTAACGTCCAATTACTTTCTGACTTATGTTCTTGCAGTACTGACAGCCAATCGGCTGGAGAAATCTGACCCCAAATTGCTTTGAGCTTGCGGGGTGACAAACCTTCGGGTTTATGCGCAGTCACGTTTTTCCTCTGTTATTGTTTTGCCAATGGACACATGTGGGTAAAGTTACAAAATGAGCAGTGCCACCCTTTACACGGTTTTTTGAAGGTGATTTGAGCGGAACACTGGTTGAGATAATCAATGTACCAGGGAATGTATTCATCCCGGATACGCTTTGCGAGGTCTGCTTCTTCAGCCCAGATAATTTCTTCTGACTGGACATAATGAAACGCTGTGTGAACAGCTTCAACTCCTGGAAAACAATGGAGTGCGGCGATAGCATAGAACCGACGTTGCTTGTCGTATCGTTCCAGTACTTTTTCTGGGTTGCCCATCTGACCTGATTTGTGATCAATGATGATAGCTTGCTTATCAACAAGCATGACAACGTCCCAGACACCGCGGAAGAAAGCTTTCTTATCAAAAAACGTAGCTGGAAGAAAATCTTGGGTGAAGCAGAATTTCTTTTCAATATAAATAGCTCCGTCGTCGATTGTATGCTTGGTTTTGTAGGTGTTAAGTCGTGTTATAAAAGATTTGATGTTGTGTGAAAATCCCATGACTTCTTCTATTTCCGGAGTGGTTAACTTCTCGTCAACGACAGCCCGAAAAATTTCATCTTTCATTTTGCTTACTGGTGTGCCCCTCAGTAAAACTTCCAGTACCTGATGTACGGCGCGTCCTATCGACCCCGCAGAACTTCGAGGGGGTGTCTTTCCCCGAACTTTTTCGACGTACTTCAGGTCGAACGCCAGGGAACAATTTTCTGCCAGCCCAGCTTTGCTCATCGACCAGGGAGCGTGCGTAAGAGTCAAGTCGGAGAATTCAATAGGCATATTTTCACCTCGGTGATAAAAATGCCCAGAGGCGTGTACCTCTGGGCATTCGTTCGTAGTTTATAAATCTTTAAAGTCGCCTTTTGCAGCCTTTTCACCATCAGCTGTATCAATGTCATCATCAAGATTGTCGACAGCTTTTTGTCCTTCAGAAATACGTTCGTTCATTTCTTCTTTTGCCCGAAGGCGTTGTTCTCCGAGGACGTCATGTAGTGCGTGTCCGATTCTATGGAAATCTGGGTCAGACTCTTCAACGAATGAGGTGGTAAGGATGAAATAATTTCCTTGACCGCCTTTCACTTCTTCCGTGTCTAGCTGGTAAATACGTTGCCAGGGTTTCTTACCAGCGTTACGAGTTTGTCGGATGATAGAAGTACCGGCTTTGGTACTCGTCTTGGCAAATTGCATGTGATACATTTTGCTGAAGTCCAAGCTGGTTGCCATGATGTTAACACTGTTATTGCACTTCTGTTGTTTGTTATCCTTCCACGGACGGTCTGGACATTTTGAGCAGTCATCTCCGTAGATACTGGTCTTACAGTCTTCGGATCGGCAGTCGGGTTTCATGTCTCCTGGTTGAAAACGCGCGCGATTTTCGTAGGGATAGACCGGGATGAACGAAAGCGGACGTTTGAATACTTCCCCGGTATCGGCAGAGTATAAGTCACCATTCTCTGCGGTTTTTGGTGCAGCAGTAGTTACTGGTTGTCTGACTTTGACTACTGGTGGGCGGTAGCGCACGTTCATCTCACCAAAGCCCTCTTGTTGCGGATCCAGTGTTGCGGCGAGTTCGAGGATACTCGCTTGTTTCTCTTCTGGCAATGCTTCTATTGCCGTAGCTAGTTTCTCAGTTGCTGGTATTGTAGTAGCCATTGCTTTTTCCTCGGTCTCTGTTGTTGCAAGTTCCTGTGATTCTTCTGCGGACTCTTCTACTTCTTTTTCTTTCTTGGCCATGGTTCGCTCCTGATAAAAGTAATGTGACTAACGATGACAGGAATAGTAGGCCACTTACCTGCCAATCGTCAAGATGTTTTATTCCGAAAAAACGTAGTAAAACACGTAGTTCCGTCGGAACAGCGAAACAATTGAACTTTTTTCTTGCGGCAAACTACATGTTGTGTGACCATACATGTATTGCTACAAGATATGGGAGTAGGAATATGGAAAACGCGGTGCACCGTCCAACACAGTTATCCCATGATAGATGTTTCCATCGTTACTACGAAGAAGTCGGTCGCACTGAGATGTTAGCACCAGCTATTGAGTACACATTTGCGACACGCTACGTGAAATCACGCGAAGCTATCAAAACACAGAAAGAGTTGCTCGCGGAACTAAAAGAATCCGGTAATGCTATAGAGTCCAAAAAAGCCTCCCGGAAATTGAAAAGGATGAAACTCGACATACAAGCCCGTGATAAACTGATACATAATTGCTTACGCTCAGTAGTAAAGATCGCTGCACAATTCTCACACAATCCTGACCTGATAAAAGACCTGATCTCAGCTGGAAACCTCGGTGTATTTCATGCACTTGATAAATACGAGTTGAACAAGAATACACGTTTTCTCTCGTACGCTACCTATTGGATACAGTTTTACATTCGCGAAGAACTCGACAAAGTTGATCTCGTTTCAATGCCTCGCTGGCGCCAGAAAGCCATCCGGAAAATACGCCAAGTCAATACACACTACATTGCGCGGGAGGGAAGAGACGCTGAAGATGAAGAGATATGTGAAAAGACAGAACTGTCGCCGGCGCAACTTAGTCGCCTTCAACAGGTAACGCGGCTACGCTTCAGTGCTGTTGCCAATCTCCTCCACCGACACAATACCACTACCAGTGATGACCAAGAAACTTTCAAACAGACACTCAATCAAGAAACAAAAAGTGCACTTGCACAGTGTTTAAAGGTGCTCGGTCCGAAGCACAATTTCGTTGTACGAGCATACTTTGGGATGGTTACGGACCCCATGTCTCTGCATCAAATTGCAAAAATTATCTGCGTTAGTTCCGAGCGAGTACGACAGGTAAAGGTTGAAGCACTCAGACGGTTACACAAAGTGGTGTGTCAGGGATTGAAAATAACCAGTGTCGATGAGCTGTGTTTCTGATTTACCGTGTAAAACAATGTCAGAATAGTTTCCTGGCGCCGCCCATCTTACGTGCCCAGGTGATACCGCGAATCATACCCCTGAAATATTCCTGTTGCGACTTGTTATTTCTATCCTGAGCGTTCTTGAGATGGGTATCAGCTTCTCCCAAAGCCCTCGCTACCTCTTTTTCCGTGCGAACGCCCGTCCGTTCCCCTACTGAAGGAAGTTTGTCCTCGCGTTCCTTGCGACCACGGTTAGAAATTTTTTTCTTATCTTTATCGATGCTTGCTACATGTTCTTTGAAATCTGTTACAGGCATTTCTTTTGCCTTGGACAGGAGTCTTTCTTGCGTTTTCGTGTCCGTAACACGCACGATCTCGCGCGCGTGTGTTGCAGTGATGCTACCGTCTTCAACAGCATTTTGAACTTTCTCTGGAAGTTTAAGTAGTTGAAGATGCTGTGAAACCCAGCCAATGGTCATCCCACGGTCTTCCGCAAGTTCCTTGGCCGTCATCTTATGTAGCTTGATACCAATTTGGAGCTCCCTGGCATTTTCCATTGCTGAGAGATCTTTTCGTTTAGCATTCTCCGCTGCACGACGCTGATAAACGTCTTTCTTCGTCGCATTCTGCGGGAGAACGTGTGCATCAATATGCTTTCGTTTCAATGCACGACACGCTATGACGCGTCGGTGCCCAAAGACGAGCATGTAGGGTTCTCCTTTGGGGCCAGAATGGCGTACAACTTCAATAGGCTGCATGACCCCGCGTTTCTTGATATCCTTCTGTAAGGACTGAAGCTTTTTTTCCCATCCTGTATCACGAGCGTTTATGCCGTCCAGCCAAACATCTTTGACACTGATCGTTATGACGTTCGCTTTAGTTACAGATGGTTTTACTTTTTCGGGTTTCGCTTTCGCCATACTGTCCCCTTTTTCTCTTCGGGCATCTTGTTGCTGTTGTTTTTTAGTTCACGTTCAAAAACTTCTGCGTACGAAACTACTTGTAAGATTTTACTGGAGTCGACAAACTTCGTTCCCTCCGGGAGTTTTTTTGTAGGGTCGAGCTCATCGATATGGTATAATTCAATCTTATTAAGGGGGTATCCTTGGAGAAGTTTTCCTACCGCGTGGTAGAACTCGCGTCCGAAGTCATCTGGGTACTTACCGCTATTGTGATACGCAACCCAGAGATTAGAAATTCGATCAAAACGCGCGACTAATTCTCGCTGTACATTTAATACACGGCTAGAAATCGCCATGGAATACCTCCAACTCAATCTTTCTTCTCGAAAGGTTCCGTGCCACAGGACGGGCACTTCAATACACTTCCGTGTTCCTCGACGCCGGAACCACACCCGGGACATTGGGGTGTAGTTTCTTTTGTAATGTCAGCTTCTTTTTTCAACTCGTCGTCTTCATGTACGCCTAATTTCTCCATCACGCATCTCCTGTAATTCGCTACGTGCATCTGTGCACAGCTTTCCAATTTGCAACAGCTTCACGCGCATACGTGTCATACCAATCTTCGTGCGTTTGATTGCTGTTGTCAGGTCTTCACTTTTTAATTCGTCGACTATCTGGTAAATTTCTCTCAGGGAAGCCGAATCAATACGGTGTAAACTAGTTGGGTGTTTCATCTACCCTTTCCTCTGCAGATATGGTAATAACCACAGAAACGCTGGGAGCAAGCCCAGCTTGTAGGATCTGCCGGCAAAAACATGCCTGCATTGATAGCCTCAGCAACTCTATCGAAAATTTTAGATAACCACAAGTAATCTTTGTGCGTCCGTGTAGATTCTACCGATTTTATCTTGGGAGTCTTTGTCTTGCAGAAGCAATCAAAACGCACACGGTTCGTGTTGCTGACTTTCGCATACAGTGTAAGCTGCGGATCACTATCTGCGTCTCCCTGACTCTTCGAAGACTTCACGACTTTGTGATCGACAACGACTCGGCCTTCAATGAGATCAATCTTGTCTTGGTCAACCAAATCTATGTATCCCAGGACTGGAATATTGTGCTCACCAATGCTTGTCCAAAAACGTTGCTCTACTCCAATCGGATTGATGGCGGGCATTTTAACCCGGTGATACTCGTTGAGAAGATATAAACCACGTTGTTCGATGACACGCGCCGTCTTTTGTTCACCCTCTTCTTCCCAGTCAACCACTCCTTTTTTATTTTCTTTCCAAGCATCACTCCAGGCATCTTTCATGACACTCAGGGGACCAACTTTCCCGGTATCCATCTTCTCGCGAAGCCCGACCTCGAGAGCCTTGTGAATCGTCGACCCTTCTATCAGAGCAACTCCTGGTGGACTTACCATATCATCTATGTACCGGAATTGATACTGCAGCCCACAACGTATATACGTGTTTAACTGTGAGATACTTATATATCCGCGTGGGGACTGCAAGGCACTTTCTTCAAGTTCAGACTGGTCAATGAGTTTCTGAAACTCCTCATCTTCTTCTAAGCTGTTAGCACCTTCTATGAAGAGTGTACGTTCTTCTGTCATCGTCCCGCCTTTCTACTGGGCTTCCCAGGCTTTGGTGGCGTCCTACTTTCGTTTTTCAACAAGGGGCGTTGTTTAGCTGCAGCTTCCAGTGCATCTACATTTACCCCGTCCGGTAACATCGTAGGATCCAGTGGTACGTCGTTTGCAACTGGTTCCATCCGTTTCGGTGGCGTTTCATCAACAATCATACCTGAACTGACTTTTTTCTGTCCCCGTGGTGAAATTATGGCACGGGCTCTGACTTTGATCGGACCTCCACGCGGCCACACGAAGTACTTAGTCTCCGCTGTAGATCCTGCGTCTGGACCCTTTTCATCCTTGTTTATTACTTTCGGCTGTGGAATCATAAGAAAGCCTTCTTCTTCCACCCGAGCGCGGAGCATCTTTTCGATGTCCTCTTGTGTCCATTTTACTTCAATGTCTAGTTCCACGCTTTTCTCCTATAGCACGATTTGCAAGTTTGTCTGCAACAGGACCATCGCCGTCTTCTCTCGGGTGCCAGCGTAAAAAGGCACGCGCTGACTTCATGGCGGCTATGGCTTTCTTGTGTAACAATTTCAATTCTTTGTTTTTGACTTGATACTCGCCACTCAACTGTCTGAAAACGAGCTGACTGTCTGTGAAAATGGTTAGCCGTTTATATGAAAAGTCTTCTTGAACATGTCTGCAGGCTTCAATGACAGCTTTGTACTCAGCTGTATTATTGGTTCCATATCCTGCACGGCTTGAGATTTCAGATGTAATTTGGCCTTCTTCTACTACGCGTATAACAATACCTATGCCAGTACGTCTACCTGCACAGCTACCATCGACTGTTACGATGAGCTCATCTACGACGGATTGTAGTGCCATAATGTAGATCTCCTTCCGCGGACTTGTACCACGAAATGTTATAGTTTCGTGGGATGTGTAATGACACGTGCTGTTCTCGACTTGTGGACACAACCTTTTTCAAAAGGCTTCGTGCCTTCAACAATGCAATCCAGTCCTTTCTTGCAAAATACACAGTTGATGGTATCGGAAAGAGTGTCAGCGATGTTCTGTTTCTGAGACAGTGCTTCAGCAACATACTCCAAGACACTTCCCTTACAAGTTATTCGGTAGACGGTCACAGTGCTGTTCTGGCCGATACGATAATTGCGATCCATAGATTGCAAGTAGGCGCCCAGGTCATAAGACAAATCGAAGTATATCATGTACGTTGCTGCTGTCAGGGTAAGGGCAACACCCGTCGATATCTGGCCAAGCCATACCCGAGTCTCAGGATCAGTCTGGAACTGCTTGGAGTACTCAGGTCCTTTGGTACTATTGGAACCGTCAATTCGAAGGTATTTGACTTCTTTTGCCTTCAGCAATTCTTCGACGATACGGAGCTCTTCTCGAAAATATGCCCAGATAATAACCTTGTTGCGATCTTCCGCCAAGATACTTTCCAGGAGTTCATCCAGGACTTCAACTTTTGGATTAGCTTTCAGGCGCTGGATCTTTTTCTCATACGGGTCCGGGTGTATTTGGCAACGTTTAGTGAACGGCTTGATGTTGTTGTCAACACAAGTTTTGAGATGCTTACACCCGTTACAGACTTCAGGCGGTGGCATGATGAGAAAACCTGACAAGACTTGTAGCAGTTTCTGAATCATAACACCGGCGTTGGCAGCTTCAACCAACTCACCACTATCAAGCTCTGCAACAGACCCGATAACGAGGTCATTATATAACTTCTTCTGTTCACCTTTGATGTCAAAAGGTACGTCAATAATTTGTCGATCGGGAAGGTCCAGGCATTCTTCCTTCTTTCGTCGGATGGCAACGCGATGTACCTTTTCGTTCAAGATGTCCAGATTCTTGAACCCGACTATGAACTTCCGGGATTTAGCTTTGATACCAAACTCACGAGACTGTGTGATGGTATATCGCCTATGGAATGTCCAGAAATCAGTTGCTGGGATGTGACTACCCAAAAACGATAGCTGCCCATACAAGTGCAATGGATTTCCAAGCGATGGTGTACCGCTCAATAAGACGCGCCGATATGCACGGCTGGCCAACGCGACTGCGCACTTTGTCCGCGCACTCTTATGACTACGGAGATAGTGTGACTCATCCGCGACGATCATATGGTAAGGAAAGCAATCGATGATATTATCAAATTCTCGCTTGGCAGTGTCGTATGTCGTTACTACGATGTCTGCATCTTTGACGTCCTCTTCAAGCATCTTGGCACGCTTCTTCGGAGTTCCTATCAGCGGTACGAATTTGAGTTCACCAGGAGTTGTATGTAATACCACTTCTTGTGCCCAGGTGTGCACACCAACCAGAGGACTTAAGACGAGCGTTTTAATTCTGTCATGACGTATTACATCAATGACTGCTTTGGTCTTACCGAGTCCCATATCGTAGAAAACACCGCAACGATACATTGCTAACATGAAGCGTGTGGCTTCTTCCTGGTGTTTATAAGGTGGAGTAGCGAACGTGAAGTCATCACGCATAGGAATGTCAAATGTTTTGAGACGTTCTTCAATATCAGCCGCGGCATCTATTTGCAATTGGGCCTTGTCATTAAACTGAATATCTGGTACTACAATCCTTAGGTCGTGCACGACATCTTTGATGAACGGATAGTAGGCTGGGAATAGCCAAATCCCCTTTTTTGCAATGAAAATTGCACCAAGGACGCGTTTGAGAAATTGTCCCAAAGAAGGAAGCGCAAATGCCGGGGTACCCCGCCAGTGGGTAAATCCACATACGATCGCTTCCGTTGAAGTTTCAACCATGGTTCCTCCACTTTTACCTGGTAAAAGGCCTGGCTGCAAGACATTTCTCTTGCATGAACAACGTCAACATCCTATTATTTTCTAGTTACTTTCAGAGGAGCAACGGATGGCATTACCATTTAGTTCCGACATAGGTTTTGAAAACAGGGGAATCCAACACCCCAATCCTCTGCATGATTACCTTACCACTTTTGCACCGCGAAAGCTCAAGAGTCTTTTCACGTACTGTGATTATTTGTATTACAATTCTCCACAAATATTTGCTGCGTTGAACAAGTTTGCTGTCTACCCTATCACTGACCTTATTTATGAAACTGACAATCCAAAGCTGAAAACCAAATACAGGCACTTACTGGAACGTACGATCGACCTGAAAACTATTCTGATAAAAATTGGTATTGACAGGCACGTGTACGGTAACAGTTTTATCTCTATATACTTTCCTTTCAAACGTTTCTTGAAGTGCCCCCAGTGCGGTGTCAAATATGCTATTCGTAGTGTCTCTTACAAGTTTAAAATACGAAACAAAACGTATGGATTTTACTACACATGTAAGGATTGTCGCAAGAATGTCAAAGGAAAGGTCATCGACGAGAAACTGCGATTTCCACAGGGCATTAATATTATCCGATGGGACCCCAAACATATTGAAATTGAGGGCAATCCAATAACTGGTGAAAATATATATTACTACGAGATTCCTTCATCTCTCAAAGAACGCATTCGAACCCGTGATAAACATCTGTTGGCCACGATGCCACTGGCTTTCATTGAATGTATCGCACAGAGAAAATTGTTCAAATTTGCCAAAGACAAAATCTATCACATGAAAGCAGATGCACCGGCTGGTATTGACAGCCGCTGGGGTCTCCCGCCATTAACAGCAACTCTAAAACAATTTTTTTACACAGCTATTTTACGTAAAGCTAACGAAGCTATCGCCCTGGAACACATTGTTCCATTTCGTGTAATGCATCCGCAGCAATCGACGGCTAGTTCCGACCCAACAATTTCAATTTCACTGTCTAACTGGCTCAACGAAACCAAGACGAATCTCGAAGCTTGGCGTCGTGATCCGTTGCATCTAATGTTCTCACCGATACCTGTAGGCGTTACCAACGTTGGTGGCCAAGGACGAGCATTGATGGTTACTGGAGAAATCGTTGAGGCAGAGAATTCTATTATCGCGGGTATGGGTATTCCACGTGAGTTTCTATACGGAGGCTTGTCAGCAACTGGCTCAAGTGTAACACTGCGAATGTTGGAAAATCAGCTCCTTAGTTACACTACACAACTTCTCAATGCGGGTCAGTGGATTACAAATCAGTGCGCAGAATTTTTGGGATGGAAAAAGATACGCATTGAACTTGAACCTTTCAAACTAATTGATGACGTCCAACAGAAAATGGCTATTCTCCAAGCTAACCAACTGTCTGGTAATACAATGCTTTCTAACACAACGCTTGCTAGTATGTTTAGTATTGACTTAGAGAAGGAACGAAAGATACGTGCCCAAGAAACAATGGACGAAGCGCGGAGTCAGTATGAGCTGGAACAAAAGCTTAAGGAACAGGACCAGACACTAGCCGATCGCGCGCGGGCATCGGCACAGTCAGAACAACCGCAGGCTTATGATCAACAAGCTGTCATTGCTTCGGCAGATGAGATCGCACAACAGCTTGCGGGTATGGATGAAGGCATGCGTAAAAGCTACTTGCATTCGTTGCAAGTTGAAGACTTTGTGATGTATTCTGTTGTTATCCAGCAATGGGAAAACTTGCAGACGCAGAACAATGCAATAGCACGTGACGAAATGCAACAAACGCAAGAAGGAGGAGGTGGCATGTGAGTAACGATTTTGATTCTCCGGAATTACCAGATGTAGATATAAATTCACGATTAGTTGGTGGTGGTTTCGAGAAGGATTTTATGGATGTTATGCAGAAAACGAATGCTCACCGACCCACACGAGAAGTGCCTCCGCTTCACCCAACAGTAAACATTTCTGAGGAGGAAGCACGGGAGTCTGCCAATGCAAAGCACGACCGCAGTCTCTTTCCAAATGCTGATGGTAAGAAAATGCGTTGTGAAGTAGGTGTCTATAACCTTCAAGATGAAAAGCAACGAAGCGAATACCAGAATATGGTTAACAACTGCCTCCAGAAGGGGTGGTTGCTCGCACGCGACGATTGGCAACGCACACCTGAAGGCGGTGCTTTCGCTGCTGTCAAAGTCCTGATACCTGAAAAAAGCCGGCGTCAAAAGGAAAAAGACAAAGCCGACGAACAAGAACAAAAATAGCGTATCTCTAGCTAAAGAAGAGGGGACTTTCACGGCGCCACCGAAAGTCCCCTCTGCACTCAACTAGTCACTGTCGTCGCCATCGTCTGGCCACGGCATTCTACTGATTGTCAAACCAATTCCACTCTCATCTTTTTCATCTTCGTCTTCTTCATCTTCATCTTCATCTTCATTTTCTTCATCTTCGTAGTCTCGTTCTAGTGCCTGTGTCATTACTACTCCTCTATGTCTGTCGTACGAATTGTTCGTACTTACGGCGCCGGTGTCGCTTCCGTCGCTGTTCTTCAGCGTTGGAACGTTTCAACAGTCTTTCTATACGGTCAACTTCTTCTTCTAATGCTCCTGCTCTCTGTTCGATGCTTGATGCTCGTTTACGTAGATCGATCCCTGTTACGCGCAGTGATTCGATATCTTTACGTAATTGTTTTTGCCTAATTATTGCTATGTGTCGCGTACGCTCATCTTGCGTCGCGATTGTAACTTCGTCGGGATTAAAGATGTGCAGGTCATCTTTGTTGTCTACACATCGGATGTGCATATCCGGACATTTGAAGTCCAGACATCGTTTGAACTTTAACCACTTGTGGTCTTTCCAAATCCAAATAGGTCCTACATTCTTATACCTCAAAATAAGGTCTGCTCTTTGTTCGAGCTCCTCCTTCGACAAGCGCCACCCGTACGTATCCTCATGTTGTGCAATTGTAAGGGCCACACGCTTCTTCTTGTGGTCGACCGCGATCTCTTTAAGCGTTTTGCTTAAGGAATTTTCTACGAGATGCGCCGACCCCACTACAGTTGGGTTGTTGTTCCTGTCAAACACTATTTTCTGGTCGAGAACGTAATCACCGGCTTTCATGCTTCCCTCCGTGTTAGTTAGGCGTTAGAAAAAGTTGACCGTAAACTACTATTTAGGCTACCATCTTGTACCAGATTTGGCCTATTATTTTGGATATGGGAAAAATGAAACCAGAGCCCGTTTTTGTAGAAGCCAGTGTCAAACGAAAGCAGATACGGAACAAAGCTATTCGCAATATCCAGGAGGCTTTTCCTTTTGAAGGAAAAGACCTTACTGTTGATGTTGAGGATGTAAAAGTTCATACAATCCAAGTGTCTCCGAACGACCACAAGAAAGCTCTTATGACAGCTCGAACGCTATCGGAACCTATCCGTGGAACATTGGTCCTGCGTAATGCGCGCGGCAAAGTCATTCAGCGTCTCTCCAAGTTTAATCTGTTACAGTTACCCTATCTTACAGACCACCATACGTTTGTGGTCAACGGCAACTCATACAACGTCAGTAATCAATTACGTATGAAACCGGGCGTTTACACACGTAAACGTCGTAACGCAGAACTTGAAGCGTTCTTTAATCTAGCTAAGGGTGACAACTTTCATATGAGTATGGATCCCGCATCAGGCCAATTCAATCTCAAGTATGGTACTTCCAAGATACCACTTTACCCCGTTCTCAATAAATTAGGTGTTTCTGATTCGCAAATTGCGAAAGCCTGGAACCCTGAACTCATGGAATTTAACCGTAAAGCATTCGCTAAGAATTCTGACAGACATATCGCTAAACTCTACGAGAAAATGGTCCGCCCTGTGCACCGCGAGGCAGGAGAAGATAAGCTGCAAGCAATCAAACGAGCCTACGCTGATACGAAACTTGACCCGCATGTAACACAGCGAACGCTGGGAAGGAAATTCGATAAGGTTACACCTGATACGCTTCTCAGTGCGTCAGGCAAACTCCTGCGTGCGTATAATCAAAAGGCTGACTTCGACGAACGTGACAACATGGCATTCAAGCATTTGAAATCAGTAGACGATTTCATTGGCGAACGTATCAAACTAGAAGCGCGTGGCTTGAGACATAAGGTCATTTCTAAACTTGAACGGGGGAAGCAAAAAGGTACACTGGAAGCTGTACCGGTATCTCCATTTACTAAGTCTATCCGGACATTTCTGTCTACTTCAGCACTGTCCACTAATCCCACACAGATTAATCCAATGGAGATTCTCGACCAGGCTACACGTATCACATCACTGGGTGAAGGTGGCATTAGCGACGTAAGAGCAATTCCTATCGAAGCCCAGCGCCTCCACTCGTCACATGCCGGAGTGCTTGATCCGATTCGAACACCAGAGTCTGGTCGAGTTGGAATTGACCTGAGAACGGCAATGTTCACTGGTCGTGACGATGATGGGAATATTTATACAGTTCTACGTGACCCCAAAACTGGAAAGCATAAGTTTGTACCTGTCGGTGAAATGGTTGACAGCGTAGTAGCTTTCCCAAAACAGAAAATGACAGGTAATGTCGATGTCATTGCCGGAGAAGAACTCCTGTCAATGCCAGCGTCTAAGGTTGATTACATTTTTCCCAGCATGCATGCGCTGTACAGTCCTGCGGGGAATCTCATTCCATTTCACAACAGCATCGACGGGAACCGGCAGACAATGGCATCAAAAATGATGACACAAGCTCTCCCGCTCATTAGTAGTGAACCACCGCTGGTGCAGGTAAAGGGTTACAAATGGGGTAACTCCCGCGCTTCCATGGAAAGTAACTTCGGAGAACTTGTAGCACCGCGGTCTCCTATCGGTGGTGTCGTTACGGGCATCCGGGATGGTTATGTTCACATCCAGCCTAAAAAAGGGAAGACCGCTGCCGAAGCTACTAAAATTCCCATCTACGATAATTTTCCCTTGGCTTCCAAGACATATTTGCATCATGACCTGAAAGTAAAACGTGGTGATGAAGTCAAAGCTGGTCAGGTAATTACAGATTCTCCGTTCGTTAAGGATGGACAACTGTCACTGGGCACAAACTTGGTAACAGCTTATATTCCTCTACGTGGTATGAATTCTAACGATGCCATCGTTGTTTCAGAAACTGCTGCACAGAAATTAACATCTAAGCACATGTTTATGCACGGAGAAGATCTCGATGCTGATATGACAGCTAGTCGAACCAAGCATAGATCTTATTTTGGAAACAAGTATACTAAAGACATGTACGACAAATTAGATTCTGATGGCATCATAAAACCAGGCATGAAGGTCAATAAAGGTGACTTGCTGATAGCATCGATTCAAAAGTCCAAACTTTCCCCTGAAGCTCAGATGCTCGGTAAGCTTCATAAAAGTTTGGTAAAGCCGTACCGTGACTCAGGCCTGACATGGGACCGAGACTACGAAGGAACTGTTGTAGACGTTGCGAAAACGGGTCGCAAGATTCGTATGACTGTGAAGGTAGACGAACCCCTGAACGTCGGAGATAAAATTGCCGGGCGTTACGGTAACAAGGGTATCGTATCGTCTATTATTCCCGATGACCAGATGATACAAGATGAGAATGGAAATCCTATAGATGTCGCCGTGTCATCCTCAAGTGTTATTTCTCGTATTAATCCTGCTCAGATTCTCGAAACAGCATTAGGCAAAGTTGCTAAGAAGACCGGCAAGCCTATCATGGTAGAAAACTTCGCTGACCGGGATAATGTCAAATGGGTGAAGGACCAACTTAAACAGCATGGGCTGAAAGACACAGAAACTATAACCGACCCAATGACAGGTAAGAAGATAAAGAACGTCCTGGTCGGCCCGCAGTATACGATGAAACTGTTCAAGTCCACAGATACCAACTACAGCGCGAGAGGCGTGGAAAATTACGACGTTGATCAGCAACCGTCATCAGGTGGGCCCCGAGGAGCAAAAGGAATTGGACGGCTCGTTTTTAATGCATTGCTTGCTCATGATGCTCGTAACATACTACGCGAATCAGCAGTTCTCAAAAGTCAAAAAAACGATGAGTGGTGGCGAGCATACCAACTCGGCCGTCCGCTTCCACCACTCAAGACTACTTTTGCTTATGATAAATTTGGTGCGATGCTTGCAGGTGCCGGCGTTAAGATGGACAAGGACAAAGACAGTATCTCTCTCGGTCCACTGGTAGACGAGGATGTCACCCGAATGTCGGCGGGAAGCATTAGCAGCCCTCTTTTCGTACGCGCTAAAGACTTGCGTCCCGAGCGTGGTGGGTTGTTCGACCCTGTGGCTACGGGCGGGACGACCGGAGTAAAGTGGTCCCACTTTGACTTGCAAGAACCCATTGTCAACCCCATTTTTGAACGTCCAGTGAAGACATTGTTAGGTATTTCGACAGGTGACTTTGATAAAATGGTTAGAGAAGAAGGTGGCAAAGGTATCCGTAAACGTCTGGCAAAAATTGACCTTCCCCGGCGTGAACGAGACGTTAGAAAGAAACTTGGCGGCATGAAAGGTATATTACGTGACAACGCCATTAAAGAACTAAAATATATCAGGACGTTGCGTCGCAATGATATCCAGCCAGATAAAGCTTACGTCATTTCCAAAGTACCTGTAGTTCCACCGATGTTTCGGCCTATAATTCCAGGCAAACGTGGAGATTTACAAGTCAGCGACGCGAACTACTTGTATCGAGATGCTATGCTAGCTAACGACTTACTACATAAAACTAAAGGGCTACCGCAAGAAGTTCAACAGAATGCTCGAAAGCATTTGCACGATGCTGTCGGTGCCTTGTATGGTATAAAGGAACCTGTCAGTCCTCAGCTTCGCGCGCGTCGCGTGAAAGGTTTTATCAGTCGGATAGCCGGTACCGGGTCAGGACCTAAGTACGGCTTCCTTCATCAGAAACTTCTCAAGCGCCGCCAGGATGTCAGCGGCCGCGCTACCTGGGCACCAGACCCAACACTTGGGATGGATGAGGTTGGGATACCCGAAGACATGGCCTGGGACATGTACCGACCATTTGTGACTAAACAACTTGTTCACCGTGGCTATCCAGCTATTGACGCAAGAAAACAAATCGATGACCGCACGCCGGTCGCGAAAGAACTTTTAACCCAAGAATTACGAAATCGTCCTACCCTGATTAATCGTGCGCCGTCATTATATAGATACAATGTCCTGGCTGCGTACCCGAAAATGGTACCGGGGAAAACACTACGTGTACATGAAATGTTGGCGCCGATTCAGGCGGGCGATTTCGACGGAGATGCTGTCCAGATTCACTTACCCGTAGGCGACGAGGCTGTGCGCGAAGCAAAACGCATGACGTTGCCTAACATGCTGCTCAGTGACAGGGAGAA
>SDBT01004878.1_pt1 | contig 22664 bp, 15 predicted proteins | sample 2277101 | NCBI WGS metagenome assembly SDBT01 (sample SAMN10404973, study PRJNA504765) | marine sediment metagenome | isolation source: marine sediment core GS10_PC15, 103 cmbsf | place: Arctic Ocean: Southern Knipovich Ridge | collected 2010 | reverse complement strand
TTCATTATGTTTGAGCCATTGCAGGTCTACTAACTCCTGAGCTTCTTCTAGAGTTATTGTTCCATTCTCAAGGTCTCGTTTGAGAAATGGCCAGAGATTCTGGTCAAAGCGGGCATAGGCTGATATGTGCCCTATGCTCTCCATGGCTATATTAGCTAACCAGTAGGTTTGAAGTGCTTCACGGAAAGTCTCCGGAGGTCTCTGGATTATATTCTGGCAAATCTTGGCAATTTCTTGTAGTTCTTCTTTACGTTTTGTATCAGCCTCACTATTGGCAAGTGTCGACGCTAGGTCGCGGTGCCTCTCATGAAGGTTTTGTAGACCATCAAGAGAAATGAGCACAGCTTCATACCAGGCTTCTTTCTTGGGTTCAGTACCATTACTCTTGACTGCAGCCAGCTTGTCTTCAGCAATTTTACGAATACCACTCAGCCCAAGCCTTAGAATCTTGGGGTAGTACAGCTCAATGTGCCCAAATATGCTTCTGGGACCAACAAATTTCTTAGCCGTGGCTTCTTTCTCTTCCCGCGTGGCATATTCCGGGAAGGGCGCCCGCCCCGCTATTGTATTTTGAATTATGGAGCCCACTAGCAATTCATAATCCTTGATGTTAACGGGCATCTCAGACAAGACCTTTTTGATAGCCAGGGCTTTACGCTTAACCAGGGGAAGTTTGACTGTTTCTTTATCCAGCACAGTTAGTCCTTCACCCCAAAATGGCTTCTTATGAAGTCTGCTCTCCTCTACTACTTTAAGCCCCCTCTGTACCCGAGTGCTGAGGGGCAAGGTTTTACTTACCATTTGCATAATAACTACTCCTTTTCATATAATATAGCCCACAATTTCCTAACTGCGACCTCCTTTCTACTGTAGGGAATAATATCACATAAGAATATTTATAAAAAGGAACCGTTTTATCCCATTTTACTAACATTATGACTGGACTTCTTTTTGGGGAGTAAGTCACATCAGCTCTTCATGTTGACAAACTGCAGAGGAATATTGTAATCCTGCTCCTTAAGCAACCGCATGATTTCTTGGAGGTCATCGATCTTCTTACCAGTGATCCTGACCTGGTCGCCTTGAATAGCTGGCTGGACCTTGATCTTAAGACCCTTGACGAGTTTGACGATTTTCTGGCTGGTCTCTTTGGGGATACCCTCCTTGATAAGGATATCCATTTTCACTGTATTATGAGAGGTGGATTCGATCTCCTTGAGGTCCAGACACTTGGGATCCACTTTAAGCCGAGTGCATTGACCAATGAGCATTTCTGTAACTGCTTTAATTTTCCAATCGTCCCCAGTAACGATATGAATATACTTAGCTTTTCGGTCGAAAGTGATCTCAGACTTCACGTTTTTGAAATCGAATCGTGTGGAGATTTCACGCTTTACGTTGTTGATTGCATTGTCCAGTCCCTGCAGGTCCATCTTACTCACCACATCTACTGACGGCATCTTTCCCTCCTTGGTAGTAACGATTCATCGATTAATCTTACCACGAAAATGATAATAACTCTGAATAATACGCGCTAGCTTTTTCCGGGAATAATATTCACAGCCTTTTCCCCGCTCGGCTAATCGTAAGTGCAAGAAATCAGACATTCGACGTATGTTCAGTAGTAGATTATGATAGCATTATAGATTTTAAGACCAGAGAGTGTAGTTAAGCTGCCTTATTACGTCTAGCCTAACGTCACCCAGGAGTCGGTTCAGCCAGTAGAGAAATCCCCTTGTCTTGCCTATACCCATATGTCTGCCCTTATACAATTCGCTAAAAAGTGCAGCTGGGTGACAGAACAAGCTTCTGTTCAATTTCTTAGAGAAAGAACTAATGAGATAACCGTAGTATTATCCGATAATCTTTAACCAGCAGGTTTTCAATGACCAAGTTCCCATCTTCAGTGCTGGTTACCAGTTCTTGCTCGAAGCCGTATAGTACGTCAATACCCGTTACTCCTTGAGTTGAGAAATCGGGTACGGTAACTGTTGCGTTGATTCCATTATAGTAATCGAGTGCTTCACCGTCTATCCATAGTGCGACCAACTTGTCACCGTTCGGCAGAGAGAAGGCATACTCTCTTATGTTCTTACTGCTGGCTAGCTGGCAACCAAGCCCAGATTCCGTCTTCCTTTGTATTTCTAATGGCAGGTCCACAGGCTCGGCACCGGCCATAATCGTGCAGACATTTTGGTTAGCGTGAAATAGGTGTGGCTTGCCCCATAGAGTGATCTGTGACACAGTAATGTCCATGCCCAGGTGCATCACGATGCTACGCATAAGGTACTTTGCGCTCTTGATTTCGCTATACGTTGGCCAACCCCCTGCAGATTGATCTGGCGCCTGCCAATGTATCTCGTCGTCCACGTATTCTCCTGTGAAGCCGTAGGCGGAAGCTACATTCTTGATCTCTTGCACGATAGATGGATAGTCATAGTAATACTCTCTACAAGAATCGTACTCCGGTGAGGTATCATACATCCCATGCCAGGAAATAACATCTGCCAGGGGCATTATGTCTGACCTGCGAATTGCAAACAAGTAATCTCGGGCTTCTTCATTTATCAGACCGGCGGTGCCACCATTGAGAGCAGATCACGGGTAACATGTTACCAAACCAATTACAGTTGCAGTTATTCACCAAGTATCAGAGGCCTAAAGCCCGTATCAAGGACAGGCTCCCAGTAGTATGTATCCCCGAAATCTGACCTGGCATCAAGGGTCCCCCAATCAAGACGGGCAAAGTTATTGTATACCCTGTATTTAGTTGAATCCCATAGGCCACCCCCCAATACTCCTGGTAATGTGCCCTCCGTTATAGTGGTTATGACGTTGACAGGTTGCTCCTTATATACCTTGAACGTGCCCGTAACAATCTCTGTACAACCGCTTGCATTTGTGGTTTTTTCAAACGTAACTCGTTCACCATCGGCCTTATTAATTTCAATACGGAGGTTACCTCCGGCCCACCTGGTATGACCAGATTGTTCCCCCACAAAGTACTCAACTGTCACACAAGCTTTTACTTGCACGACTACTGTTATACTACTGTTATATAGTTGTCCTCAATATCACATCCCTCTATACTAAGTTCCTCACACCTACCAAGTCGGATTAATACCGACATTAGTGTTACCGCAGCTATTACCAGCCTTCTTCTCACTATTAACTCCTTTATGTTTTTCTATTCTATATACTACTGGTATCTACGGCAGCGTTATAGTTTTAAGCACAGGTTCAAGCTTGTCGAATTCGCCCTCAAGCATACGGTAGCAGTGTTTCTCTTCGGGAAACCTACCGGTTTTCACATCGTCGACATACTCGCGGAACGCTTTTTCGATAACTTCAGCCAGATTGGCATACTTCTTAACAAACTTCGGGGTGAATGCCTCAAAGTAGCCCAGCATATCGCCGATAATCAATATCTGGCCGTCGGTGTACATACCGGCGCCGATTCCAAGAACTGGGATCTTGAGCATCTCTGAAATCTTCAGGCCCACTTCTGGAGGAACGGCTTCCACTAGGAGGGCAAACGCCCCCGCCTTTTCAATGGCCAGCGCGTCTTTGATAAGCTCCAAGGCGGTATCCGCGGTACGACCCTGCGCCTTAAAGCCGCCCAGCTGACCTGAGCTCTGCGGCGTTAGCCCGATATGCCCCATTACGGACATACCGCCTTCAACGATACCTTCAATCTGCTTGACGACCCTCCGGCCGCCTTCCAGCTTGATAGCATCGACTTCTGCCTCTTTATAGAAGCGGCCAGCGTTCCTAATGGCGTCCTCTCTAGAAACTTGGTAGGAAAGGAAGGGCATATCACCGATGATGAAGGTATTGGGGGCACCCCGTCTCACAATCTGGGAATGCATCGTCATCTGGTCCATGGTCATCGGCACTGTTCCGGACAAACCGTGGACAACCATGGCGGCGCTGTCGCCAACTAGGATCATGTCGATACCCGCTTTTTCACAGAAACTGGCCATGGGGAAGTCATAGGCGGTGAGGTAAGCGATTTTCTCGCCCTTCTTTTTCATCTTCATGAAATCGAGAACGGATTTCTTTGGTATTGACTATTTCTCCTTTTGTTAGTTTAGTATGGATAATATCAGGTCTTGCGGTCCCTCCTTTCTACTTTGAGTTCGGTATATCGCATAACTCCTTGATGGCAAAGTCCGGATCATCAAACAATAGAAGCCATTCCAGACCATGCAGTACAGACAACTGATCTGATTAACCATTATGAAATTAGACTCGATACTTTACAAATTTGTAGACAATGCTGTTTACGATTGCTCTTTACGGCCCATAGAGAACCTGTGCTAGATAGACTCCCAATACATTAGAACTTGAGTCTATTCCCATAATGAGAGTTTGTCAATACAGATAAGACATCGGACAAAATCAGTAGGATGTCTTATCGGGTGACAAAACAAGCGATTGTGACCTCAGCTCCACATTCTGGACGATTATTCAACCCCGAGGGGTTTAGCGTACCTGTTTTGCCTGCTCCACCATTCGCTCCAGAGGAGCACGGTCAAACCTTAATTCTACCGCTCGATTAATATCTTGCTGGGCCTCTGTTTCTATACCCAGGCAGGTATAAGCTAGCGCCTGGCTTGCGTAGATATCGGCATGCTCAGGGTTAAGGCGGATGGCCTGGATGCTATTGACAAGAACGGATGCGACAGGTTCCTACTGGGCTAGGTCTCGGTGTAGAATACAACTGGGGCTATATCAATAAGCACAGTGGGTTACCGGTCACCTGCTCCTGAGGTAATTATACCGATAACTCTAACTTAAAGAGCGGTATCCTTTATGGGGGCAAGTCATCCGATAGACGCTTTAGCAGGAATTCGTTGAACCTACGGTTCTCGGGTTAAGGGATACCGATCATTTCCGTGGTGCCGTGCAGGACTTGCATCCCTGCTCGATCCACCCACTCTTCCATCCCATCCGGCTTGATCAACTCACGATATCGATCCCAGCCACTAGAATCATGGAAATAGAGCTCTGCTAATCCCGCATAGGGCACCTCCGTCGGTTCTATGCTTTGGCTCACGACATAACGAAATCCACCTGCCCAATCCATAGTGTCCTTGACGTTGGGTACGTGGACGTTCAACCAATGCGCGAAGAAAGCCTCGTAATCGGTGCCGGGTTTTGCTTTGACGAGAAAGCTTACGCGAAGAAAGCCGGACCGCGACGATGGATACGGCTCATTCAATGTCAATGGCTCTGCCGACAGGTATTCAGATCCGTCGATGACGACATATTCCATTGTGGCCCAGGGTAAATACGGCAGCGCCTTTTCCTGAAAGGTATCAGTGGGCGTCGAACCGTAGGGTACGTCTGGGCGCCGGAGCGGTTTGTCCCACTGCTTGGCCTCGTGATAGCCGTGGGACATCCAGAGTTGCGCCATCCCATCCCAAGGATGTTGTCCTTCGCTGTTCGCATCGAAAAGTGTCACGATATAACGCCAAGCATGAGGATGACCAGCAGCCTTAGCGTCTTGGTGCTTCTTGATCACCGTCGGCATGTGATTCTTGAACCAATGCATGACGAGTTCCTCTCGCGAGGTCGTCGGTTTGCGCCTGATGAGAAACAGCATCTTCACGCCTTGGGTCGCTACTAAATCCGTCACAAATATCCTCCCATCAGATTGCCCATTCACTCCACAGACTTTCGCCCGGGATTTCCTATTTCAACTAATACGGATAATGTTAGACCTCTGCTTGTTAGCTGTCAAGCATCCAAAAAAGGAACCTTTTTATGGATGTCTCACAAGATAATATAGATTATGTTTCGGTATACCGAAAGGAACAAAATGACGCTTTGTGTAACCACCATCATCTTGAGAACATATATTGACGAACTCGTGGGGAAGGACTAAACTTAAAGCTCTGTAAGGTGGGAAAATGAACACTGAGAGTCAAAATTACCGGGATTTGCAAAAACGCTTGGATAAACTACCTATTGGTTTTCCGGCAACAGAATCAGGTCTTCAATCCGACCTTCTGTCTGGTCGCTGACCCAGTTATTGATGGTAATGCGAGACTCTTCCGGTGCGTTGACGAAATCGAGGAGCCTTACTGTTCTCTGCCGAACACTCAACACTGATGGTATCGATATCCAGTCTTTCATGGGAGCAGCTCTAGCCCTTGAAGAAATGCAAGAGCGTACCGGCCTCAGTGTTGAAGAACTTGAAATGAAGGTCAAGGATCTGGAAAAGTCAGTCAGCCGGCTAGAACCAGTGGCGAGAGAAGTAGTGCGCAGCGAAGCCCACCTGACTGAACTTAACGCACAAAACGAAAGCTTAGTTGAAGAGATAGCTAGGCTTGAAGAGCGTCACGAGACTTTTAAGGAGAATGTGAGAGACAAGGAACAACGAGAAACAGAACTATCGAATCGTGTAAGGAATCTAGAAGATAGAGCTCAGAGCGCCGATGAACGATTGACTAACACTAGGGAAGATTTGCAGACGCTATCCGGTATTGGTATGTCGCCGGATAATTTATCCACATTTGCTCAGCGATTTAAAGTAGTGGCCCAGCACCATGATATGAAACCCGAAACCGTATGTAGTAGGCTAATGGACGTACTTGAGCAACTGGACGAAGGTTTAAGGCTAGACACAATTGTCGAGGAGAAACCCCAAAAACTACAACAGGAGCGGTCTAGCTTGGAGGCTACACTATCAGAGGAACGAAGGTACATTATCAAAGATATCAACACTGTTGCCGAAAACACCATTACCAAACTGAAACAGGATTTAGCAGCCGGTGTACGAGGGAGTGTTATCAAGGTCAGCAATCTGAAGAATCAGGCATTACAACTGGGCAAAGAGCTTGGGCAATTTAATGCAATGGTAGAATCCAACAAATGGCTCAAAGGTTTGCAAGCCCTGATCAACGGTGATAAGGAAGTAGAACCAGATCAAATACGAATAATAGGAATTACAGTAATGAAAGCTAGTCTCTCCTGGTTAGAGCATCATTATCAAGATAATACAACTCCACACATGCTGAGATCACTGATAAGTAATTTGATTAGCGAGTTTGAAAGATGGAAACCACAGTTGATTTTATCCCATGGATTGGAACAATGCGTTCTGAACTAGGTTATCAGGTGATTGCGATCAAAAAACTAGCGGATGCATTTACCGAAAGTGATATACAGTTGATCCGGCATGATCAGGTTGCTCGTCTACGGATGCTCCTGTTAAGAGTTATGAATGAAGTAGAAGATATCAAACAAATGGAGTCAGCTGCACAGTATAGAACTAACAAAGGAGCAAGAGAAGTAGCTGGCGATGGTGAGGAGTAAACAAAACGCTAGATTGTTTACAATGTTAACTTCTCGACAATTTCAGCTCATGCAGTGATTTTGCTTTAGCTGCAATATGTTCAGCCGAAAGCTCGAACTCCTGGACAAGTTCCCGTGGAAAACCGGACTCACCAAAACGGTCTTGTACTCCAATCATCCCTATAATCACTGGAGTTCCGTATACTTCTACAGAGCGTCCGATAGCAGCGGCAACCAAATTCCCCAGGCCACCAATTTGGTGTTCCTCGGCAGTGATGACCACGCTACAATCCTTAGCTGCTCTGGCAATGGCTTTTGTATCAAGGGGTTTCACGGTGTGTACGTTGAGCACTCTCGTTTCTAGGCCATATTCTTTTTTGAGAATCCAAGCTGCCTTCATCGCTTCGGCTACTATTGGCCCACAAGATATAATAGCAATATCCTCGTCTTCGTTCTTATATCGTGAAGCTAAAAAGTGTTCAAAAGCATCTATGAAATTGTCCTTTTCATGTCGGAAACGGATTACGTTTGCCTCTCCCCATTTATATGGTGTGCTGTTGTTGGTGATGATAGGGGTTGCCTCACGAGCAAACCTAATATATTTAGGGCCGGTAACGTTGAAAAGCATATATTCGGTAGCCCGTTTAGTCTCTACAGCATCACATGGAACCTCAACATGCATATTGGGCAAACCGCACATTTGGAAGAGTTCTTCCAGTGCTTGGTGGGTGGCACCATCAGCTCCCACTGATATGCCTCCGTGAGCTCCGGCAACCATTACATTGAAGTTGCTGTAGCAGACGGTGGTTCTCAGCTGATCGAGATTCCTCCCCGAGGCGAATGCACCATAAGTTCCAAAGACAGGCAGCTTCCCCTCTTTGGCAAGTCCAGCGGCAACGCATGTTGCCGACTGTTCTGCTATGCCCATAGAAAGCCAGCGTTCTGTACGTTTGTGGTGCTCTTTATAGAATTGACTGATAGTTATGGAGTCAGAGATATCAAGTCCTAAGCAGACCACCCTCGGGTCGTCGCCATGTTCGGCAAGAGCCTTGCCGAACCCTACCCTGGTGGGAACCATCTCCGCTTCCATAGTCTTTGATGAGTTCCAGGAGTAGCTTTGCGAAAACTTGGGCTGTTTCGCTTCGAGATCTTGGGTAACCTTATCTTGGTATTCGGCTGCTTTCTTGAGTAACTTTTCTGCAGGGAGTTTTGTATCAAGTCCTAGCTGTTTTAAGGCGTCCCACATCTGCTCAATATTTGGTGCTTTGCCGTGCCAACCGCAGACGTCCTCCATGAATCCAACACCCTTGCCTTTGGTAGTGTGCGCAATAATGAGGGATGGTTTGCCTTTTGTCTCTCTTGCTTCCTTAAAAGCACTCAGTATCTCTTCCATGTCATGGCCATTGATCTCAATTACATGCCACCCGAAGGCGCGATATTTATCAGAAAGCGGATCAATGCACATGACATCATTAACATATCCGTCTATCTGTAGGCGATTCTTATCAACTATGCCGCAGAGGTTATCTAACTTGTAATGAGAGGCTTCCATTGCCGCCTCCCAAATCTGACCTTCCTGCTGTTCCCCATCACCCATGAGACAATATACGCGATAATCTTTATTATCCAACCTAGCTGCGAGTGCATCTCCTACCGAAAGAGATAACCCTTGTCCAAGTGAACCACTGGATGCTTCTACACCTTCCAGTTTGAGCCAATCGGGATGTCCTTGGAATGGTGAATGGAGTTTACGAAGAGTAACCATCTCTTCAATATCAAAAAACCCTGCCATACCTAGACTTGCGTATAGTATCACTGCCTTGTGCCCTGCTGACCAAAATATTCTATCACGATCTGGCCACAAAGGATTCACAGGGTCAAGCCTTGCCTCATGTAAATAAAGTGCCGCAGCGACATCCATGAGTGATAACGTTCCTCCAGAATGACCACTCCCAGCAGCGCACAGAGCGATTAGACTGTACCCTCTCATTAAATTGGCAGCTTCTTCCAGTTCCTTAACAGAGTAATTCCTATATATTGTCCCTGTCTTTGATTTTATGAGTGGCATAATTTCACCTACTTTCTGGTGTTTCTCTTTCTTACTAACCATCTCGTCTAACCCAATGAACAGAGGTGCTAATGTGGAAATTATAACACTTTATGGCGAGATAGTGAACTTCAATGACCTGCCCCCATAAAGGATACCCCTTTTTTGTCCCATTTTACGAACATTATAGCTGGATTCCTTTTTAGGGGACAGGTCATTACAAACAGCTATATCTTATTTTCTAGTCCGCTGATTGTCAAGGATTCTAGGAAGCTCAAACGTAATAACCCGTCATTGTGCAACTAGGTGACAAAACGAACAAATGTTACCGAAGTGGCGTGTTCTAATACATTGTTTTGCACATTTTACTGTCCCCCTATTATATGTTAGTATAATCTACCTAGGGAGCGGGTTCCCTTGAAATATTATTAGGACTGTGACATTTTAGGGAGGTTTGCATGTCTAAGAAGTCTGTAGTCGAGCGACTGGCGGAGCTTAATCCCGAAACCGAAATATGGTGGGACTCTTCGCCACTAGTCTACCGTAATTGGAAAAAACAAATGCTCGAAAACGAAGCACCGGAGGAGCGCACTGTCTTAGAAGAACAATTGACCCGTTTATACAATGAAGATGACCCAGCAAGCAGCCTGGTCCAGGGTGTGACAACAAACCCACCGCTATCACTCCAAGCAATTCAAGGCCGTCCCGATATCTGGATTCCCTGGATTGACCAGTTGATTAAGGATAACCACTATGCAGATGTGGAAGTCCTGTTCTGGAAGACCTATCTCGAAGTTGTACGTCGCGGCAGTGACATGATGAAACCCATCTGGGAAGCATCAAATCATAAACGCGGGTACCTGTCTGGACAGGTTGACCCACGCAACTGCCTGAATGAACAGCTTATGTTCAAGCAAGCCCTCGAACTTGCCGCCCAGAATCCCAACGTCATGATTAAGTGCCCAGGTACTGCTGAAGGCATCCGACTCCTTCGCCGATTAACGGCGATGGGCATTGCCACCAATTGTACCCTAGCCTTTATTTTGCCGCAGTTTGTATCTGTGATGAATGCGGTGCAGTCTGGTCTGGCAGAGGCCAAGGCCAACAATGTGAGTATGTACCGCTGGCGTTCGGTTATTACCCATATGTCCGCTCGGTACGAAGAGCGTGAGGCATTCGACGAGAGCGCTGCTAAGGTGGGTGTTAGCCTGACTCTGGAAGATAAGCGATGGGCAAGTATCGCCATCTTCCGCAAGGCCTATAAAGTCGCCAAACGGCGAGGCTATCCGGGCAAGATGCTCTTCTGCTCTATGCGCCGTGGTCCCGTAGTTGATGGCGTTGAGCACATCTGGCATATAGAAAAGATAGCTGGTGGCAGTATAATCTTTACCTGCCCTCCCGGTTTCTTGGCCGAAATGTGGGAGCTCGATGACAACCTGGAATTCAAACCAACCATTGAAGAGGAGATTCCACCCAAGGTTTTGGGAAAGCTGTTGAGGGTGCCATACTTTACCGAAGGCTATCAGGAAGAGATGGACCCAGCAAGGTATGATACACTTGCTCCTACAGTATTCACCATTCAAGATTTTTCTAAGGCGACTGAGAAGACAGTAGACTTTGTTCGTGAACGCATTGCCGTTGTGCGTGGCTAGTTACTAGATTAACGCTGCTAATGGATTCTCATCACATAGGAGAGAAGGGACTCCCCTCTGACACACCTCACAACGGTATGCTTAGCCGAAGAAATCAGTTCAGATTGACATTCTTGGGAGAAAGTGTGATAATCTGCTAGTTTTTACCTTCTACGTGAACGATTTAAACCCGTCCATTTTCCGGGATATGTTCACCACGAGTATACAACAAAATAGAAGGAGGTAAGGTATGCAGGAACTGTCAATGGATGCTGTTGAACTGATTGTTAAGACGGTGGCCGATGTAGCCATTACCAATCAGCAGTACTTTTCAGAACTGGACGCTGTGGTAGGAGATGCTGATTTTGGTGTTTCACTATCTGATGGCTTTCGAGCTGTCCTCAATCAATGGGATATAATTGACCGTTCTTCTATCGGTTCCTTCCTGATGAAAGTGGGTGTCATAATCACAAGCAACGTAGGTGGTGTCTCGGGGCCCATCTGGGGTACCGGGTTCATGAGGGCAGGCACGACTTCGAAGGGTAAGACATCGCTTACACTGGCTGATCTTGTGGCTATGCTCCGTTCGGCAATGGAGGGTATGATGGCGCGCGGAGGGGCGCAGTTGGGTGACAAAACACTAATAGACGCCATTGCTCCAACCACGGATAAGTTCGAGGAGTGGAGCCATAAGGAGCCTCAGGATTTCCTGGGCGCTTTTCAGGAGGCGGCTGAGGCTGCAACTGAGACGATAGAGTCAACCCGCGGCTGGCAAGCCAGGCGAGGTCGCCAGTCATTCACTGGTGAGCGCAGTAAAGGAACTCTGGACCCTGGCATTGTGGCTGTAGCGACCATGATTGAGGCAGTTGCCAAGGCTCTGAAGGAGTCCTATGGATAACAGTTATTGACAAGAGCTTTTGAAAGCGGTAGATTATCCAGTATCAATAAGAAAGGAGCGATTGCTATGAAAAAATTTGCCAATGACCCCAATAATTTTGTGCGTGAGATGATGGAAGGTTTAGTACTGGCGAATCCAGATAAACTCAAGTGGATTCCTGAGTACAACATCATCTACCGTGCCGACATGCCCAGCGACGACAAGGTTTCAATTATCCAGGGTTCCGGCAGCGGCCATGAACCGGCGCACATTATGGCTGTAGGACGAGGAATGCTTGACGCTGCTTGCCCCGGTAATGTATTCGCCGCCCCGCCCATGGAATACTGCTACCAGTGCACCAAGCTCATGAATTCCAAGAAGGGCGTCCTTCAATTGATAAACAACTATCAAGGTGACCGTATGGTCTGGGACATGGCTCGCGAGATGGCAGAAGCTGATGGAATTAAAATTGGTGTCGTTATTATAGATGATGATGTCGCAGTCCAGGATAGCACACACACGGTGGGCCGTCGTGGTGTAGCCGGCAACTTCTTCGTTATCAAGGCCTGCGCTGCTGCTGCTGAACAAGGCGCCAGCCTTGAGGAACTGGTCACCCTAGGCAAAAGGGTCAACAGTGTAGTCCGCACCATGGGTGTAGCCCTGAGCTCCTGTACTCCACCAATGAAGGGCACGCCGATTTTCGACATCGCTGACGATGAGATGGAAGTGGGTATCGGCATTCACGGTGAGCCCGGTCGGCGTCGCGCCAAACTGCAGCCTGCTGATGCGATCGTTGATGAGGTATTCGAGGCCGTTTCGAGCGACCTTCCGTTCAAAAAGGGTGACAGGGTTGCACTGATGATAAATGGTATGGGTGGCACCCCATTCAGCGAACTATATTTGCTGTACCGTAAAGCCGCGCTGAACTGCAAGGCTAGTGGCTTTGAAGTAGTTCATAACTATGTCGGCAACTACTGTACTTCCCTTGAAATGGCAGGCTTCTCGCTGACACTGCTTCGCCTGGATGGCAAACTGGAGCAATTGCTAGCTGCTCCGGCCGAAATTCCGATGCGTATATTCTAACCCACACGCTGGAACTTGAGCTTAGCCCTCTCCCTGGACTTTGCCAATAGCCAAAATGAGAGATGAACCCTTGGACAAAAGGAATGCAACTATCACACTCGAGAGGAAAGAGGTAGCTGAGGTTAGATGAAGTAACAAAACGTCATATTGTGCAATTAGTCAAAAAAAGGAAGAATATATTCCACTCAACACGAAGACATTCAAGAATGGGGAGGGTATAGAGTTATTTAGAAGATGCACCGGGAGCACAGTCCGATTAGGGAAGTGCTATCATAAAAAATAATTGATAAGCACTAGAGAAACTTCTGACGGCCTTGCATTCCGTCCGTGCTACGCTATAGTGCTCTTCCGCATTTCTGCTAACGTCTAGGATAATGCTGCTATCCCCGGTATACAATCTCTCTCGTTTCTAGTTCGAGGTCGATCGTTGCTCTACTAAATCGCAATTTGATGAACACCAAACCATAGGCGTAACATAACGGCGGGAATGTATAGGAACTTTTGTATAGCGTATCATTATTATATAGGTAAAACCACTATACATTATGTACTAATATGTATAGTAAGCTGCGAATTCAAAGCTGAAAAATGAGGTTAAGAAGTAACATTTTAAGCGATTGTGATATCGATTGAACAAAATGCAATTCTGTCGCATTCAAGCGCTGTGATATGTAATAATATACTGATTTTGCCCGATTTACTTGTAAATATTTACAAATCCCCAGGAGAAGACTATACTCCAGTCGACATATTTAGAAAGTAATAATGTCAGTGATAAGAGCGATGAAGGTCAGGATGCCTCATCACGAATTGAAATGGGAAATGTCGGCTCAATACACTTAAGCATGGCGAAACCAGAAATCCCGAAAGAATAGCACCTTCCCGCTCATAACATGGTAACATTCTACACAGCCTATTGTTGCTATGAAAATCTAAGAAAGGAGAGTACCCTATGCGAACAATATAATGAAGTACAGGGAAAATAATGATTACCATCAAAGTTTAAGAAAAGGGGAGTAGACTATGAAAATAATAGACATCAAAACCTACATGGTAGGTTCTACACCTGACCCGACGAGGTTAAACTGGTCCTTCGTAAAAATCTTAACTGACGAAGGCATAGAAGGCATTGGTGAAGGCAAAGTACCGTTTGGATCACCCGCAGCGGCAATCATGATAGAGGACATGGCTAGGGATATTCTCATTGGTGCTGATCCACATAACATCGAGAAAATGTGGACACTATTGTACTGCGGTCGTAATTGCGAGCATCCAGATTTGACAAGGGTGAGTATTATCAGTGCCTTAGAGATGGCATGCTGGGACATTATTGGTAAAGCAGCCAACCAGCCGATATATAATCTGCTCGGTGGTAAATTCCGCGATAGAGTGAGGGCTTACGCTTATCTCACGCCACCTGATGGTGCGAGTGTAACGGATTTCTGGCGAAATCCAAAGGCTGCTGCCGAAAGAGCGATAGAGTATGTTGAGAACGGCTGGACGGCACTGAAAATTGACCCTGTTTCCGGATTCATAGGTGTTGGGGCAATGGGAGTCAGGGAGCTTTCTCTGGAGACACTTAGTACTACAGAATCCGTTGTAAAAGCTATACGGGAAGCCGTCGGTGACAAGTGTGACATCTGTATCGGAACCCATGGACAGATGACTGTCCATGCTGCTATAAGCTTAGCCAAGAGACTTGAAGAGTACTACCCGCTCTGGCTCGAGGAGCCAGTTCGTTGTGAAAACATAGATGAAATGGCCCGGGTTGCCCACGCTACAAGCATTCCTATTGCTACCGGTGAGCGGCTGTCAACAAAATGGGATTTTGGTGAATTGCTCGAAAAGAAAGCGGCAGCTATTCTGCAATTTGGTCTTGCCCGTGTTGGCGGTATCATGGAGGCCAAGAAAATTGCCGGAATGGCTGAAGTGCACTATGCGCAGATCGCACCGTGGAACGGAGACAGTGGTCCTGTGGCTACTGCTGCCTCAATACAGCTTGATACCTGTACTCCCAACTTCTTAATCCAGGAAGCCAACGGAGTAACACCGTCAGGTTTGCAAACAGCGAGGTCTCGCGTTTACTCTGAAATTATAAATAATGGTCTCAAATTAGAGGACGGCTATATTATCCCCTCGGATAAACCGGGTCTTGGTATCGAATTGAACATGGACGTAGTGGCCAAGAATCCACCACACACAAACGATACCTCACAATGGCATTGGAGACGGGATGCGGGGGTCAAGTAAAGGTAATAGTATTACCGTATGGATACTTAGCAGAGTTGGGCAACAGAAATGAAGCGCTTGCCTTGCACAAATAGGGTTGTTATGAGGCAACCGTATATTGACAAGGATAGTATATAGCGTTATGTTCGGCATCGTGTGCAATGGTTTACTGTGTCAAGGAGCGTAATAACAGTGAAGTAAGAAACACTTGATGTTTTCATAATACCTAGAAGTGAATTACATGAGTACCTTTTTCGTATGGGGAGCACCGACTGTGCTTTGTAGGCGTAGGTAGATCCCTTAGCCGGTATGTGATAGCGTTTGTCGATAACCCATCACTGACCAGCCATCTATAGATTTGCTTTACCCAATATGCTTTCGTTTCATTGACAGCGCGCTTCTTGGTGATTTCGTCGCAGTCATACCCATGAAGCCGGGCAAATCTCCCACGTGGTGCCCTTTATTGTGGATGATCTGGAGCTACTAGTCTGTCTAAACTCATCCTCCATCCGCCTAATGAGGGAAGCCTTTCTATTTCGATCTTTCGCTACAAATACTACAAAATGTATTAGTATTCTTGCTAAATTGTCCCCATACCGACCCTTTACAATCCATGCTCTGTCCTGGCTATGATAGCGTCCTGAAGAGACTTAGGTAGCGTCGTAAAATAGGCATTGTAACCGGCTACCTTCACCACCAGGTCATTGTATTTATCGGGTTCCCTCTGGGCAGCTCTCAGGGTATCTGAGGAAACTACGTTAATCTGGATGTGATGTATCTTTTCATCAATAAATACCCTGAGTAAATCTGCTAGCCTTTTGAAACCACCTTCATCCTTGAAGACGGCTGGGGTCATTCTCATATTAAGTGTTTGTCCAAGGCGTGATACCTCAGCAGCGTTGATCTTGCCTACGGACTTGAGAACTGCCGTTGGACCCCTGATATCACTACCCCGGGTGGGTGACACCCCATCTGACAGTGGCTCCCCAGCTGGTCTTCCCGAAGGAAGCGCCCCTACCACCTTGCCCTGCGGAATAAAGGTTGAGAGAGGGATTTGTTTACTAAGCATATGGCCGCCTCGCAGATTCTTTTGCTTTAGCACCTCATCTGAGTACACACGCATCACCCACGCCACCTGTTCATCGGCATAGTCGTCGTCGTTTCCATACTTGGGCACCTTCAGCAACATCCGGCGCAGCTCATCATGGCCTTCAAAATTCTTGTCCAGGGCATCGCACAACTGGTCCATAGTAATCTTCTTGTCATCAAAGACAAGCTTCTTAATGGCAGCCAGGGAATCGCCAACATCAACAGCACCACACGCTGTGATTGCGGGGCCAAAGTTATAGCGAGCCCCTCCTTTTTCTTTGGATATCCCTTTTTCAATGCAGTCTTCTGTCAATGCCGATTGGTACACTGTTGAGTCTGTTTCGGCCAAGGTCATCTCCTGGATGTTTTGAGCTATTGCATAACATCTTATCAGCCAAGCCAGTTGCTTTTTGAATGCCGCTCTCACCTCTTCAAAGGATTTGAATTGCCTGGGGTCACCTGTTTCTAACCCCATTTTTTTATGGTGGATCCGGCTCCAGCCATTGGTCAGCACGAATTCCAGGACTTGTGGAGCATTTAAACGGGTTTGGGTAAACCCTGAGTCCATATTGCTTACAGTGGGCTCTATGCACCCTGACGAAGAGCCGAACCTCCTGGCAATCTCTAGTGTTACTGGTGGCCCACCCGAGGTCCCTCGCGAGAGAAGATTAGCAACTATAACCTCGTCATTGATAAACATCGGATAACCACCGCCCAGTGAGGTAAGCTGACACCCTTTAATCAGCAAATCATCAGGTGTCTTACTATGAACCAGCAGGCCAAGGGTAGGTTCTACCATCCCAGGAGTGTGCATCATAGCCTCGATAAACATGTATGACAACTCATTGGTGGCATCACTTCCATCAGCCTTCAAACCGCCTACGTCAATATGGTGACCCGGGCTGTGACCATAGGCAGAATGAGCAAACTCTAAGGACGTAAGGCTAAGGTATTGGGAATGCCTCATGAACCAACAATCAATTAGCTCCTGTGCCTCCTCTTTGGTTATCCTTCCTTCCTTTACGTCGCTTTCATAGTAGTGGTATAGATATTGATCGGCTCTCCCTGGGCTTGTACCACCCATTGAAGAAACTTCCCACCCATGTAGTATATGGGTGAACCAGACTGATTGTAATGCTTCGTAGAATGTTCTGGCCGGGTTCGCTGGCACTCTATCACATATCTTAGCTATCTTTAGCAGCTCTGTCTTCCTCCTGGCATCTTCTTCTTTTCCTGCCAGTTCCCTTGCCTTGGCAGCAAACCTGTCCCCTATCTCGGCTGCTGCCTCCATAGCCATAATGACAGCCTTAAGGAAAGGTATCTTTCGTAGGTCCTCGGGCTCAGCAAGGTCGAGCCTAGCTAGCCTCTCCTCAGCATCCTTCTTTATCCCTAGAAATCCTTTTTCTAGTACCTTCTCATAGCCAGCCGTAAAGTGGGCTATAAACCTCATCGCTTCGACTCCCGAAAACCCCCTAATCCCTGAACCTGCTGACGACGGGTCATTAGGGTCAACAAACAAACTGTTCTTTACCTCTGGGGGGAGGAGCTGGAAATTACGAGCTGTATAGTCCCCTCGTGCCTTCCAGTATGGGAAGATTTCCTCTCTCAGCTCCCTCTTATCTTCATCGCTGATGAGAAATGGCATATATTCCCTTGTGCTAAGAGTATCCAGTTCCTTCTCAAGCCCTTTCGTTCGTTCAATGGGAACCTCGGTACCGCGTGGCTCAGAGAATATCCAGCCCACGAGAAGCTCATCAGGGTAAATTCTGATGGGCACCCCTCTCACAGTTGCCGCAAAGGCTTTCGCCCGGCGGGTTACTATTGGCTCTCCTTCTGTTTCCTTCATTACCTTAGTTACGATACGCCCGATGTCAATTACAGCCTTATTCTTGGTATTTAGATACCTCTGCCTCAGCCTTTCGACTCTGGGCGTTGGTTTTATGGTTAAAACCCTGTTCAACATGGTGAGTTCCTTATTCAACACTTCTACCATTGTTAACTTCCTTTTCCTACTTGTTGTCTGTGTTCTGACACCTCTAATGCAATAGAACTACTTTCCGACGAATTTGTCAATACTAGAAAAAGGAACCTTCATAGTAGACTACAGACTTGCTTCCTTTGGTATAACAAAAGCCCCTTTTGTCATATGATGAAACTGCCGAGACAAAAGGTCATATTATACATCAGCCGGATTAGAATTAGAACAAAGGGGGTAACATTTCGTCATATAGTTCAACTTAGAACTCTTAAAGATGCTTTTTTGAAAGTCAAGCACATTTCTGGTTCTAGACCATAATCAGTTGATTGTAAGGATACAATAGGGATGTGCGAAACTCCTTTCAAGGCTAACCCCATATCTGTAATCGTTCCATAGAAAATAATTCACCCCAAACTGATTTTTACAATTCACTGATAAATCTATTGGCAAATAGTCGTATTGGACTATAATTATAGTCCCAATACATAAAAAAGTGAAATGGAGGTGAGGTGAATAGCATCTGAATCGGCAATAAAAGCAGCAATAGATAGATAGCTAGTGATTATTCCCTCTGGACCATCGGCATAACTGATAATCCTGCTCGTCGGAAGACTGAGCATGGTAATCCAAGCGCTTGGATGCAATGGGATGCGGATACAGAGATAGGTGTAAGGAATGTTGAAAAATACTTTTTAGATAAGGGTATGAAAGGTGGTGGTGGCAGTCCTGGGCGGGCTGATTTCGTGTATATTTTCTGACTAAAACATTGCATAATACATATAACAAGTTGTAGATTATGGTAAAATAAAGATTATGGGAAACTGGAAGAATAAACTCTATCTTGGAGATAATCTGGTACGTCCTCATAGCTCGTTGGGTTACCGACCACCTGCTCCTGAGGCTAGAATCCCGGCAACACTAACTTAAAGAGTGGTATCCTTTATGGGGACAGGTCACCACAATAGAAAACCAAGTCGGCCAATTGGATGCCCCTTTTGGTAAAGACCGATTTTACTGGTTCTAACAATTTAACCAGACCCGTTGACCTGACTTTTAAGAAAGTGCTGTGAAAAGACGCTTCATAAGTCGAAGCGTCTTTTTCTTTTATGAATATCTAACACACAATTTGAGGATTTATACAACAATCACCGTCTTGAAATTATTATTGACAAACTCTCTGAGCTTAACTGTTAACTGTTGGGCTTTCTTCTTCACTATTATACTTCTATTCAAACTCATTATAGAGGTTGTCAGGTAAACGGAACGAAATCACCCTACTCTCTATAGTATTCACCTCCTTGCTGACTGCCCCCATTATTTACATGTATATATTCATCGTAAACAAACTTTGTGCTCGTCTGATAAAAAACTTATAATAAAGTAAAGGCGCGAGTTTTTGATATACTCCGCCAAGGGAAGGCAATGACTACCTTATGTCAGTTACTCCAAGGAGCGGCAGCTGAGTTTAGCTCCAAGACTGCTGTACTCATGCAGCGTGGCTACCGTATAGAGCGCTGGAGCTATCAATATCTTTGGGAATTCAGCGAGCGCTTAGCCACCTACTTGCGAGGTAAAGGCCTTCAGCACGGGGATCGACTGCTCTTATGGGCTTCCTAACATGCCTGAGTGGATAGGTCTCTACTTCGGTTGCTTGCGCGCTGGCGTTATCTTGGTACCTATAGATATGCGTAGCACACTAGATTTCGCGGTCAAAGTCAAGGAGAAGACCAGTGCTAGCTACCTATTCGTTTCTCAGATCAACCAAGAACAGGGTTCGAAACTTGGTATCTCGATGCAGCGCCTGGAAGACCTGTCACAGGAACTGGATGGGGTAAGCTCTGATTCCTGCCTTCCGTCCCCTGCCGAGAAGGACATCGCCGAGGTCATGTTCACCTCGGGAACCACAGGAGAACCCAAGGGCGTGATTCTCACTCACCGTAATATCGTGTCCAACGTGTTAGCGTCCGCCCAAGTGATCTCTATTGATACCAGTAGCCGTGTCTTTTCTCTCTTGCCGTTGAGCCACATGCTGGAACAGACAGCGGAGTTGATGACCCTCCTGAAATTTGGTGCCACTGTGGTCTATCCTGCCAGCCAGCAACCGGGGTTGATCTTCCGTACTCTAAAAGAGCAACGTATCACCACTATTGTTCTAGTGCCTCGAATACTCCAGCTCTTCTGGAATGCTATTGAGCGTGAGGTAAAGAAACAGGAGAGGGAGCAATTTTGGCAACACTCGTTGCGCATAGCGTCTCGCCTGCCCATGAAGTTGCGGAGGCTCCTCTTCCGATCGGTGCACCGACAGCTCGGTGGTTGCCTCCAGTTTCTCATATGCGGCGGAGCTTATCTGGATCCAGAGCTCGCACGTTACTGGGAACTGCTGGGCATCCCTGTCCTACAGGGGTACGGTATCACAGAGGCAGCGCCTATTGTAACCGTCAACCCTTTAAAGGGGCGCAGACTAGATTCTGTGGGGAAGGTACTCCCTGGTCAGGACATTCACATTGTCTCCGATGGGGAAGTCCTCATTCGTGGCGCTAATGTGACACCGGGGTACTGGCAAGACTCCGAGACGACAGAAGCAGCATTCGAGGAGGGCTGGTACAGGACCGGGGATCTAGGCTACTTAGACGATGAGGGATACCTGTACCTTCGAGGCCGCAAGAAGGACATGATAGCTCTGGCTAGCGGGATGAACGTTTATGCCCAGGACGTGGAGAAAGCCCTGAAGGCCTGCTCTGGAGTAAAGGATGCCTGTGTGTTGGGTGTACCAACGAAACGAGGTGACATGCAAGTGCACGCTGTGCTACTTTTACAAGAGACAGAGCTCTCCCCCGAAGAAATTGTCGAACAGACCAATAAGCATCTGGCAGAGCACCAGCGAGCACAAGTGTTTACCGTCTGGCCCCTCCCTGAGTTTCCTCTCACCCATACCCTCAAGATTAAGAAGCAGGAGGTCCTGGACTATGTACTAAAGGGAGCCTTAGGGGAGGGGTTCGCTAGTGTAGTTCCTGCTGCGGGGAAGGCTAGCGAGGTGCCTGTGCTGTATCGCCTGCTGGTAGATGTGACGGGCGTGCCGGTGGAGAACATCAATCCCTCCATGACTCTAGGAGAAGATCTGAACCTGGATTCCCTAGGTCGCGTGGAACTCCTGACTGCGGTTGAGTCAGAATCAGACCTTTATGTGGACGAGTCCCAGGTTTCGGCTGATACCACAGTAGAAGAACTACAGGCTCTGGTTACCTCTGAGGGTGAGGTCTCACGGGAGCAAGACCACTTGGAGTGGCCATTGAACCACCTTGTCGGTCTAGGCCGTGCCTTCCTTCAGTCATTACTGATCTTTCCTCTACTGCGGCTGATGGCTCCCCTAGAAGTGGAAGGCAAGGACAACTTGAAGGGACTACAAGGCCCAGTGCTCTTTGCTAGCAACCACCAAAGTCACATGGATACTCCTGTAGTGCTGGCAGCTCTACCAGTAAGCTGGCGCCGCCGAACGGCAGTGGCAGCGGCCGCTGACTTCTGGTTCGCCGGAGGCCCTATTAAGAAACTCTTGGCTACATCTTTGTTCAACGCATTCCCTTTCTCACGCACTGACTCTATCCGTCCTACTTTAGAACACTGCTGTTGGTTACTGGACAGGGGCTGGTCTGTCTTGATATATCCAGAAGGAACCCGTTCCGAGACAGGGCAGATGGCGCCCTTTAAGTCAGGATTAGGACTCATGGCCGTTGAGCTAGGCGTGCCGGTGGTACCAATACACATACGAGGTACCTATGAAGTACTTGCTAAAGGCCAGGCCATCCCGCGGCGCCGACGCATCCACGTGCGTGTCGGTAAGGCTCTCCAATTCCCTCTAAAGACTCCATACACCGAGGCTACTGAGGCTCTTGAGGAGGCTGTAAAGGTTCTGAAAGGATTGAGGGTGAAGTGAGAAAGAAATGGACTTCCCAAGCTCCCTGGCCAGTCTTATCTGCGTGCGTCTTGATCTGCACCTGAGAGCAGCCAGATCTTGCCGGATACAGAGATGGATACCTCGCCGCACGCGACCATCGCACCACCGTCTACGTTGACAGCATAGGGACGGGCGCCCCGGGGCTGCACTTTTAGGCTGCCGACTGTCCGAATGATGCAGCCGTAACGCTCAGGTTCGCGAAGGATGGCACCCCTTCGTGCCGCCAAGATTTGCCGCAGTGCCCGCGGTAATCCCAGATAGCGTATTGCAATCACTCTGAACGACCCACTTCCGAGAGACAGGCCCTGTCCTAAAGGCAAATCGGCTCCCAAATCACCGTTAAGCACCAAGATAGTGACCCAGGTTGCCGTAGCTGTCGTCTCTTCACCTAGGACCAAGGACATTTCTGGTAGGCGGCCCAGTACGCGTTGAAGCTGCCATCGCACCATGGCAAGGCCCAAGCCAACAAAGAAGGG
>SDBT01004877.1_pt1 | contig 22670 bp, 23 predicted proteins | sample 2277101 | NCBI WGS metagenome assembly SDBT01 (sample SAMN10404973, study PRJNA504765) | marine sediment metagenome | isolation source: marine sediment core GS10_PC15, 103 cmbsf | place: Arctic Ocean: Southern Knipovich Ridge | collected 2010 | reverse complement strand
GTACCATCATCTTTAAAAAAAAACAAATAAACATTTTTTGAATTTTTTTCAATTAAAGATAAATCAGATTTAAGTTTAAAACCACCAACCAAATCTTCCCCGATAGTTGTATTATCAAAAGGTGGACAAACTAAATAAATTGATAAAATTTTTTTAGGAAATCTATGTTCTGATAAATATTTTACCAAAAAAATCCCACCCAGTGAATTTCCTATTAAAATAGAATTGCTTTTTAAATAGGAAATATATCTTTCAAAATGTATTTTCCAATCATTATATTTAGCATTATCTTGTAACGGCATCCTGGGTCTAATAATTTCAAAATTTCTACCTAATTTTTTATCAAGATAATCATCACTCCAAGATATTTTTTTCTTAGTTCTAAGTTTTTTAGTTTTTAAATAATGTAAATAATCTTTCCGATTCTTAAAAGTCATTCCACCATGTATCATAAGTATTTGAGTCTTTTTTTTCATATATCCCTAATTCTACCCCCATTTTAAAAAATCAGCAATCAAACCCCACCTGTACTGAGCTTGCCGAAGTGCCGAAACACCCGACAGCACTCTGCTTTAGCCAACTAAAGTACTTTACTTAACTAAAGTAAAGAAAAAAATTACAAATGTACTCTCCAGAAGCCTTGCTTCTGAAGAAAACCAAAATCCCCCAATGGTTCAACCGCTAGGACAAGGTTTAACCTTGTCTGGGGAGTAAACTAAATTCATTGTGGAATATTTATTTTTTTTCGAGTACAAAATGTCGCGGATGAAGATCTTCGAAATAGTTCTTTGACTGAATTGCATTTAGCCCCAAAGACCCCAATGCCGCAATAAGAAATATCCACTTAAGCGATAAGAAGTAAAGCATAAATAATATTATTATCCCGACGAGTATATGAGCAGAATGAAGAACTACTTCACGTAGTATAGTAAACTCATCTACATAGCTTCCTTGTGCATCTGCGGTCTCATACCGCAAAGTCATCCAAGATGCATTTTTTATAACTTTTGAAATTTCATGATATGCACCTACAAAAAATATATCAGATGCCGTAGTCACAAAAACCTTCGCAATCCACCCTAGGGAATGAAGCCCTGTTCCCCATTCAAGTACTTTTTTTGAATCTCTTTTTTTATCAATCCAAAAACTAAGACCCACCCTTATCAAGAGAGCCACTAAAATAACAAGCGAAGTAATGACTCCAACTTGTATAAAATTCCCCCTTAAGAGTTCAAAAATAAAAATAGGCCAAATAACACCTGCAATAAAACTTTCTACCCCTTCACCAAAAAATGCCAAGGAAAGTCCTCTATGTTCTTTCCGAAAGATCTCTTTAAATGTTTGTTTATAACTCCAAATAAAACGTTCATCTACTTTTGGTACACGCTTATATAAAAACAACGAAACTAAAAACAGTAAAATTGCAATTGAAAATATTGAGGAAAACCCAAGCAGAGCAATAAGAATTCCTGCAATTATGGGAAGTATAAGACTCGTTATATTATCAACCATACTTATAAGACCTAATTCCCGAGATCTATTTATTTTATCTGTAAACTTTGATAAATCAACATGGTAAGGAAGCCAATAAAAAATTCCATGAACAGCGCACAGTAATACAGCTAGAGGGATAAGCCATGTAGCGCCCTTTGTATCTATTACGAGAAAGGTTACATAGAAAAGCATTATTGATGTTATACCAATGTAAAATCCTTTTCGAAAACCAATAACACTCAAAAGTTTAGCAGCCCATACAAACCCTGCAACAAGTAATATATTCACCGCAATATAATAGATAACTACTTTCTGAAGATTACCACCAAAAACATTAAAAAGAAATATAGGTACAAAAAGCGCCACTAACCCTTGTCCTATTTTTGTTACGACACGTGCTTCAAAAAGTAGAAAAAAGGATTTATTTATTTTTCCATCAAAATATTTGAATTTCATTTAATTTATTCATTCTAGCATATTTATCTTGCCAATCCCGGCTCGGCTATTTTTCTTCTGAAAAATTATGCCTGTGCCTTCACAAAACACTCTCAAATAAAGCAGTTTATTTGCTTTGTGTGTTTTGTGACTCCACGGGGGTAATCTTTCCTGAATTCCCCTAAGTTAGACTTAGGGGAATTACTATGGAGTGCTTCGCACACTAAGTTAGTGTGGTCCACAATAATTCATTTTCCGTCGAAAATGAATTTTCCAGACCCGGACTCAGCTATCCCGCAAGCTTGCGGGATTATGCTTCCGTCTTCACAAAGCACAGAAAAAGAGCACAGCAGTGTGCTCTTTTTCGTGTGGGTGCTTTGTGACTCCACGGGGGTAATCTTCCATTACATGGACAGTATACCTTTTCAATTTATTCAAAATAAATTTTTCATAAATAATAAAAAGCTTTTCGATTCCCCGACGTAAACAAAGCAGTTTGTTTACTTGGGGCCACCACACAAAAAAGGCGCTCTATTAGAGCGCTCAGTTTTGTAGTGGTGACCCCACGGGGAATCGAACCCCGATTACCGGATTGAAAACCCGATGTCCTAACCGTTAGACGATGGGGCCAGTGTCTTTTATACTATATTATTTTTAAAAAAACTGCAAAATTTAAATAGTTAATATTGTGAACTTTTGATATAATCTCATAATGAATAAAATACAGGGCAATATCTGGAAATTTGCCATACACAGTATCACAAAAAAAAGAACGTATATGACGTTCTTAACTATTTACCTATTGATGATGCCAAATGCTACCGCAAAAACAATTGGAATTCTTATTGCTGTTGGACAAATTGTTGGTTTTTTTCTTGAAATACCAAGTGGCTATATTTCAGACAGAATTGGTCATAAAAACGCTTTAGTACTTGGGCGTATTTTATTTGTTCTTTCAACTTTGTGTTATGTGCTAGCAGACAGTATTTCTTGGTTTTTCCTTGGAACAATATTTTTAGCAATAGGTTTTGCCTTTATGAGTGGAACCGCCAGTGCTTTTATGCATGACACCCTTAAAGAAATGGGTAAAGACAAAGAATATGCACACATTATGGGAAGAATACAATCACTTGGATTTGCTGTCCCTATTATTTTTATAATATTACTTCCATTTATTGCAGAAACAAGTTTCAAATTAGCTTTTTTAGCTGCACTTGTAATTGATATTGTGGGACTTATTTTTGTTCTTTTAATGACTAATCCAAATAACGGAACAAAAGTTGAGGAAGTTAGCATTGTAAACTTCAAGCAAACTATTAGAGAGTGGTTTGAAGCTGGATGGTTTAGATATATTTTAATAGGATCTATTGTATTTGGAGTTATTTGGGGAGCTACAGTTGGTTTTAAAAATCCATATCAGGAAATGATTGGCTTCTCTATTACCTCACTTGGTTTTCTTTGGGCTGCTTCACGTCTTCTTATTTCTGGACTTCTTCTTTTAAATGGGTGGGCATATAGAACTTTTTCATATAAACAATTTATTATTATACGAACTTCAATTTACTCAGTATGTTTTTTGGGTATTGGATTAACTTCTAATATGTGGATTATCGCCTCTCTCTTTATGATTCAAAATGCTTTTATGTGGGGCATGATTTCGACATCAACACAATACAGTCTTAACTTTATTAAAACATCAAAATCAAAAGCGACTTTATTATCTATAAACCAACTTGTAAAAAAGATTTTTACAACAATCTTCGGTCTCACAATGGGATTCTTGGTACTTGGATACTCATATTCTTTTTCTTATTTAATTATGGGATTTGTTCTTGTCTTTGTTCTCATAATTTCAATATTCTATTTACAAAAAATTAAACCACCAATTCCTCAACCTACTTTAGCTAACTAAATTACTTTACTTAACTAAATTAGACAATATTTCAATACAAAAAGAAATTGCCAGAGGGGTGTGTAAAATAGCCCCTCTGGCAGTTGATGTTCTTCCCGATTTTTTGGGGAGGCCCGTGATATAGCCTCAGCTGGCCTAGTTGGAAACAGCCGCCTCAGTCTGAAAGAGGCTGTCGTCCAGCACACCCACATTCAGACCGGATACCTGACGAAGAGCCTCTCGGCTTCTTAGCCCGAAAGTACCGTCGGGTCTTTCCTCGAGTTGATCCCAAACCACCACGTATAGCGCATCGATGTCCAGGCCGGTTTTCAGACAGAGAGCCCGCTTGGCCTCTTCATCGAAACAACCGTTGGGTTCCATCCGAAGCTGACCCTGAAGCACCTTGATAGCAGTCTCTAAGTGCTCGTCGAACATGTAATTCAGAAAGACCGAGCCACCCATACAGAGAATTACAATCTGTAGAGTCGCTATGGCAAAGATATCATCTGAATCTCGGGAAAAGCGTTCAGGAAATCTCATCTTGCATACCCCCGTTTTTTTGACCTATTGGCCTGTGAATAGATAGCTTTTCACAAATTGCTCTAAAAATAGTTTACATAAAAAATAACTATTTGTCAATCCCCTCTTTTTATTTATAAATTACTTTAGCTAACTAAAGTAATTTACTTAACTAAAGTGGCTAATATTACTTTTAAATACGCCCTCCCCTGTCTTGTGGTATAATTATTACCGTCGGATGTATTATTAATAAATCATAATTATAAATATATGTTAGAAGGACTTGGAAAAGAGAACTCAGATGAATTAAAAGAGGAAGAATTAGATTCTGCCGGAATAAGAATCATAAGAGGTGGTGATAAAAAAAGAAAAGATGCCTTACATCCATTACCTGAAGAAAATGATGAAGCGGCAAAATTGCTTAAGGAAAATAGTGAAGGAAAAAACTAAACACTTTTCCAAAGTTACTTTAGCTAACTAAAGTAATTTAGTTAGCTAAAGTAGACAATATTATTTCCAATATTTCCCTCCCCCTAAAACATTATTTTTAAAAAATACCTAACATTGACTTAATACTACATAAATAGTACTCTATTTTTAGGTGTTCTTTTTCATGCTTTTCCATCTACCTTGGGGGTAAAGCAAATGATACAATCTATGCTCGAGTTTTTTCTAAACCATCTCTTTTTAACATTCCTTCTACTCTGGTGCGTATTTGTTGTAGGGGTTCTGTGCTCTTTGGCAATAAATTGGTTAATTGCCGGGAAAACTACCAATGAGCAAACAACTCACGGAGGATGAAAATGGAACTCTTGTTTGAGTTGTGGAAATTAACAGCCAAAGAAATGGTCTCCTTTTGGATCAAGCCATTGATGGCAATCATCCTGTTCATCCTCATTTGCAGATTGTTTCAATGTTTGCATAGAGGAATGATGTACTTTTCCTCATCCACAAAGGGAGACGGCAAATGATGGAATTTCTACTCGAAGTATTGGGATTGTCACTTTTTAAGGACATTGAATTCCTCTTACAGGTAGTGGTGGCAGCCTCTATAATGATCGTGGTTTGTCTTCCACTAAACCACTGGTTCAATGTCAATGACAATGTCATTAACAACCCAAAGACAAAGTCAAAATGAGTAATCTAAACCGTCTACACAAGGATAGAATTAATTGTGCTTGTACAGACGGTTTTTTCTATGGAATAAACAAACTCCCCCACAGTTTCATGTTATAATCTTTTAATGAAAAAAATACATCAAAATCAAGCTTTGAGATGGAGTAACTTATTTTTTTTAATACCTTTAATAATTGCCATTAATTACGATATACACTGGTATGCTGTTCTCCTGTTAGTGGTTTTTACTATTTCTATTGACTATCATTTTTTTAATGAGGCCAAAGAGGTATATTACCTAGATGTTATTTTTTCTACTATTTTAATGATATCAAATTTGATTTTACTTTTTAGGGGTCGCTGGATACTTCCTTATAGTTTAATTGCCATTATCTTTGCCATAAGTGCATTGTATTTCTATTCTAAAAAATCTAAATCTGTTTATTATTACAATCATAGTCTGTGGCATTTTTCTTCCGCAGGAGTTTGTATATTCTGCTTAATAACCTTTCTCTCCATTTAGCTCATTACTTTTCTAATAAACCTCCTTTTGATAGCAAGATTCGCAATATACAATTTCCGGCCCGTCAGGAGTGTATCCAGTCTTGAATTTTTCGGAGCACGGCCCATCTCCGTGTTGGTGGGCAACTGTATTTTTATAAATTCCGGTCTTATCCTCTGCTCCCGTGCACATGCACGAACGTTCGTACAGACGGATACCCAGCCGGTCAGCTATGCGGCGCTCATGTCGGCATTCGCTGCATAGGTGCGGTACTGGCAGGTTTTCTCGCCGATAGAACATAAGCTCGTTTGTTTGTATCCTGTACGCGTATTTGCAATTTTCACACTCGATGACCTCCTTTAGAATATCATCAGTTGTGTCGGCAATTTCTTCCGGCAAACGAGAAGCTTTCATGGTTATGGCATATTCCTCTCTCTCTCGATCTACCCAGCCGTAGCCCCTTTGTAATGCCTCTTCTTTAGTAAGCGGAAAATGTTGCATGGCGAGAGTGTTGTTATAGCCGAAAGGGGTGAATTCTAAAGGAAAAAATTCTCCGTATTTATAAACTATTTCCTGGGAGTCGACATACGGCACATTATCCATATGTTTTTTTATCTTAGGAACCAATTCTTCATATTCTTCTTTTGTATATTGTTTATTCAAGATGCAGTATTGTTTCTTTTTTAAACCATAACAGCCGAAACAGTCCGAACAACTAAAAAGCTGTAGGCAGTATTCATTATTCTTAGAAGATGGCCAACAACTGCGGCAAAACTTATTGTTATAGGAATTCTCTCCGCATTCCAGAGTTTCATAATTTAATTCAATATTTTCGCCCCAATTAGAGATATCATAATTATCTTTATTTTTTGGTACTTGCAAATACTGGCAATACCGCATATTCTCGCCTTCTCGTATTAGATAACTATCATTCACATTCCTGCAGTTGGTAACGTATGACCCCGTAGAATTATGATTTCTTATGCCTTGACTACACTTTACGGGAAAATTATTCCAAAAGTCCCTCGCCTTCGTCCTCCATTTTTCCAAGTTTTCATGACTGTCCAAAGCCATTTCCTCCAACTCTTTAAAATAATCTTCTTTCGAATACTGTTTGTTAAAAATACACTACGAGGCTGTTCTTAAATTGGCACAACCAAAACAATCACTGCAACCAATACAGTCGCGGCAAAACCATAAATTCCTGTTATCTCCCGACATGATAGTATATCGGCACTGATAGCATTTTTCAGACCAAAAACATTCGTAGCAGCGTTCGGAATTCTGAATATGAGAATTATCCAAGCAATCTTTGCAATAATCCACACCGTTACCATACAGGCAGTCCTCGTCATTATTCGCATTTACGACCAAGTAACAATTTTTTAAATAAGAAGCATTAAACGAATATGGGCTATTTATCATGCCCATATTGTTAAAATTGTATATCGGAACTTTCTTGCTCAGCTCATTGATCTGTTCCAAAAAAGGTCTAGAAAAATCTATATCTATCCCATAATCCATAGCATCCCAATCATCACCAAACCACTCATCACGAGTAATAATATTGCGACCACTTTCTTTTGGATATGTAGAAAAGATATCTTCACCTGTAAAGAAATTTTTAACCTTAAAAAGCTTCCGCTCATTTCGATGAGACAGTCGTCTCTGTACTCTACAAAGCGGGCAAAAAGTTGGTGGAGGTACTTTTATTCTTTCATAAAATTTGAAGTCTTCTGATTCAATAGTAAAGTCTTTCTTACAATTCTGGCAATTTTTTATTTCACTTTTCATATTTAATACACTTCTTGATGATAGCACTTTTCACAATAAACTATTTCCGGTCTTTCGGGAGCATAACTTGTCTTAAATTTATTTGAACATTTTTCTTTATGTTCATGATTTTCTTTATTACACATACATACACGATCCCAAAACTTATTTGGATTTCTATGTAAAACTCTTTGATAATGACGACAATTGGGACATAAATGTGGAAGTGGTAAATTTTGTGATTTATAAAATTGAAGTTCAGATTCTGTAATTCTGAAAGCACTTGTGCATTGTTCTTTACATTTCCCTTTATGTTCGCAACTAATAATCTCCGATATAATGTTATCTGGCACATCTTTAATATCATCAGGTAAATCTTTTGATTCTATACTTATTTTATAATTCCTGTCTTTTTGTTCTTTCCATGAATAACCTTTTTTCTTTGCCTCTTCTTTTATTAATGGAAAAAATTCTTGGGCTGTTGTTTCATTATAATCAAATTGAGATATCTCGGTAGGAAAAAAGTCACCATATACATAAGTACGTCCCTCTTTGTCAACATAGGGCATATCATTCATATGCTTGATAATTTTTGGCACTAATTCTTCATACTCTTCTTTGGTATATTGTTTATTTAAAATACAATAATGTTTATTCTTCATGCTCAGACAACCAAATAAATCACTATTATTGTTATAGCAATACACAGAATATTTCAGTTGCCTTGCCTCTAGTGCATTAATACACCCAATAATATTATTAACATTTTTCCCAGAGCACAGGGTTTCATAAACTAATTCAGTATTTTCACCAAATTGCGTGAAATCGTAACACTCTTTATTGTTTTTAACAATTAACCACATACAATATTTGCAGTGTTCAGCCCCTGTGACAATAAATGAGTTTTTTGTATATTTTGAATTGTACACATAATCACCATCAGAATCTAAATTCCGAACTTCATGCATATACTTATTCGGGTGATCAAGCCAAAGTTTCTGTGCCTTATCCTTTATTTGAACGGATGAAGAATACGAGCCTAGATTTAGTTCTTCTAATTTTTTTAGATACTCTTCTTTTGTGTATTTTTTATTAAAAATACAATACTGTTGACCTCGTAAATTTATACAACCAAAACAATTTGAACATCCAACAAGATTTTTTGAAAACCATGTATTGTGAGAACTTTCACAATCTACAGAATAATAAATTTCATAACACTTGATACAATTTACAGACTCATAAGCGAGCTGTGTACTTTCTGCCATTGTCACATCTACACAGTCTGTGCAATGTTCCACCTCTTCACCATACATACATCTTTCGTTATAGTCAGAATTAAAAATATAATAACAATTTTTCAAATAATGATTCATGTTAGTATAATTGCTATTAGTCAAAGTCTTATACATAACTATAAGATTTTGTTGCGGAACTTTTTTTAATAATTCTGAAAACTGTTCAAAAAACGGTCTGGAAAAATCATAATCTTGTCCATAGCTCGTTGGGTCCCATTTGTCGCTCCACCAGCATTCTCCACAATAATTCACTATTCCTTTTTCAGGGTCAAATCTTGAAAGAGTGTCCGTATTACAAAGCTCACATGGACGTTTGTAAAATGTCCTTTCATTACGAAATGATAGACGCCTCTGCAGACGACAATCAGGACACCATGAAGGATGCGAAACCCCCATTTTTTCATAAAACTTAAAATCTTCTGGCTCAATAGTGAAGTCTTTTTTACAATTTTGACAATTTTTTGTTTCTGAATTCATATTGATATTATATCAAAATCAAGCTTTTAACTAAACAGCTCAACCCTTGAGCCGTTTATGAAATTGTTTCTGCACCTTATTTAGAAAGCTTTATTTGAAAATAAAAGATCCGCTGTCAAATTTAAATTCAAAAATCAATTTCCCCTCTGGTGTAAAGAAATAACTCTGTGTTTCACTCAACATTTTTGTAAAATCAGCTTCTTGTGAATTTTCACAATACATTTCTGTAGCAAATATTTTAGTAAAAGATATTTGATTTTCATTTATGGTATATTTACCACCCATATTATTACAATCAGTAGTAGCGGAAAAAGTTTTATCGTCTTTAAAACTTAAAGTAAATTTTTTCTCAACAAGAGGTTTTATTTCTGTATCATTATTATAGGTTGAGTTTTCCCACTCCCAAGTTTTCATACCAAGAGTCATTGCCTGAATATCATTATCAGTGTTAAATCGATATAGACCCACTCCAAACATTATTATTAATAATAAAACCAAAAATATAAGAATTATGATTATCTTTTTCATATATACAATATAACATAAATTCTAAATGTCATATTTACTTTTTCCAATATCCCTTGTAAGAGACTTAAGTAAAATATCAAGCTCTATGGTGGCAACACCAACAACAGTATCCGCACCACCATAATATATATAAAGCAAACCATCATTTTGAACCATGCCACATGGAAAAACAACATTATTAACTATTCCTACTTTTTCATATAATTCTTCTGGTTCAAATATGGGATCTGATGTACGTGATAAAACTATGGCAGGATCATTAATATCAAGTAAAACTGCCCCAATACGATAAGTGTTATGACTTTTAGAAACACCATGATAAAGAAGAAGCCAGCCATATTTTGTTTTTATTGGTGGAGCAGTAATACCAACTTTTTCACTATCCCATGTATTTATTCTAGGCCCCATAATTCTAATACACTTTTTAATTGTCTCTTTTGTAAAATCAAGAGATTTAAAATAATCTCCACATATTTCATTTCCTACACGATGTAAAATAAAATATTGACCATTTGTTTTTTCAGGAAAAATACAAGTATCTTTATCATCAAAACCTTCTGGAGTAATTAGAATAGGTTTCTCCCATTTCCAATTTTTTTGTAAAAAATCTTCCTCTGTAATAGAAGTAATAGCAACTCGTGGCGGACCAACACCATCAAAAGCGGTATAGCACATATAAATAGTTGTTCCAATTTTTACTAGGCGAGGATCTTCACAGCCTGAATTTGCTCCAGCAACTTTTTTTAATTCAAAATCTTCTTTAGGACTATATATGGGCTCTGGTAATCTTTCATCAAGATTAATACCATCTTTACTTGAGGCATATCCAATATAAGAGGTATTATCATCTGAAAATGTTCTATATAATATATGAGTTGTATCTTCTATACGCAAAACAGCGGGATTAAGTGTAGCCTTAGATTCCCATGGATGATTTTTATTAGGTTCAATAATTGGATTTTTAGGAGAACGCTTAAAATGCCATCGTGAACTTGTTGCTGGAAGCATTGTTGAAATAAGGTCATTTAAGTTTACATAAGCAACACAACTAGTCATATCAGCTGCTCCATAATATATAAAAAGTGTATCCTCTTCTAAATTATTATCAGACTGAGTAGTTTTCTTCAAAATTACTCCTCCTGGAAAAATAACATTAGGAACATGACCAAAAAGCTCATAAGATTCTCTGGGAACTAATAAAGGACCACGCGTGCTTCCAATAATTTTAAATGGATTATTTAAACCTAAAATTGCTGCTTCAATACCAAAAATACGATCAGGGTTTCCAGGTGAAGGAAAGTAATTTTGAATATGTGAATATATAAGAAGCCATCCATCTGAAGTTTTAACAGGTGAAGCACCAACTTCAATATGGTCATGGGGAAATCTTTTTAAATCAATAGCATGTTCATCTATATTTTCATACCACTTATTCCAAAAATCTTGACTCCATAATTCTTCTATTTTATCAACCTGTGCTATGGCAATTTTAGCAGGAGGTGAGTCAGTATTCACCGATACAATTACTGTAATTTTCCCTCCAATACGTTCAGGAAATAATGTCATTGCCTTTGCATTAAAGGGTGTGACTAAATGTTTTTCTTTAATTTTATTTAAATCTTCTGATATGGCAACTGCAACTTTAATTCCTTTAGCTTCAAATGGATGAACAGAAAGTGCTGTATAAAATATATAATAATTTCCTTCAAAATAAGTAATACGTGGATCTTCACAACCATATTTTTCCCATTCTTCTGTGGGTGTAATAAATGGCATGCGTTCCTCAAAATGAGAACCATCTTTACTCTTTCCAATTCCTATTGTTGAAATTTGTTGTGGTGTACGTAATTTATCTACTGCAGAAATAGCACGATATACGCCATAAAATATTTCATCCTTTTTAATTACACTCATATTAAAAGTAGCAGAAGCTTCCCAATAATGGTTTCGCTCAGGAATAAGAATAGGATTGTGATGTGATCTTTTTACAACAAACATAAATTATTTTAGAATTTTAGCAAATTGTTTTTTTAATTTTACTGTCTTCTCTTTTTTAAGGTCATTAAGTAGGTCTGTAAGTTTTATTGAGGCAACACCAATAACTTTATCTGCTCCACCGTAATATACAAAAAGAATACCGTTTTTTACTACAGCTCCACAAGAATAAACAACACCCCACTTATATCCATTATTTTCATAATATTCTTCGGGTTCAAGAATTGGATTTTGTGAGCGATAAAGAACTTTAGTTGGGTCTTTAAAGTCAAGAATAATTGCACCCATTCTATATCTATCAGGATTAGTATAGTCCATTGCATGATATAAAATAAGCCATCCGATATCAGTTTTTATAGGAGAAGGACCAACCCCACGAAACCAACTATCCCAAGTTCTAGTAGAATCTACTGGTCTTGTATTGTTGCTTTTTATAAATTTTTTGCCATCAAGTTCATCCAAGCTATCAAAATAATCAATAAGAATATTGGGATAAAAACTGTGCAATATTGCAAATTTTCCATTTATTTTTTCTGGAAAAATAACCCAATTTTTATTAATTTCATTAGGTGGCGAAATTAAAACTGATTTTTTCCAATTCCATTTTTTTTGTTCAAAATCATTTAATTTTATTGAGGTTAAAGCTATTCTTAACGACCCCCAACCATCAAAAGCAGTATAAAGCATATAAAGAGTATCATCTAAAAGTGTTAAACGCGGATCTTCACACCCACCATTCCATCCCCCTCCTGAAATATAATCAATGGGCAAAACAGATAAATTAGGCTTATTGAAATGACCAGATCTACTATAAACAGGATACGGATATCTTTCTATAATACTATGACCATTGTTACTTGATGCATAACCAAGTACAGAAGAATCATTATTTCCAATAGCACGATAAATTAAATGAATTGTGTCACCAGATAAAAAAGCGGCTGGATTAAATGTCGCTTTTGACTCCCATGAATATAATCGGGGCTCAATAATTGGATTATGAACAGCCCTTTTTAGCCTGATTCCATCTTTTTTACTTTTTGTTATTTTCTTTACTTTTTTGCCAAAAAGACGTTCAAAAATAGTTTTTTTTCTTTTCATATTATTTTTTTCTTTTTAAGCTCGGCCATAATTATCTTCATAACGAACTTCATCATTTTCGTCAAAATCTCCTGTACTAATTTCTAAAAAAACCAAATTAAATGCTCCAGCTATTGCACGATGTTTTGTATTAATAGGAATATTATACTCATTTCCTTTAGTTACATCAAATTTTTTATCTCCTATTTCTACAACACCATCACCTTGAAGAATTCGCCAAAATTCATGACGCTTGGTATGAGACTGCAAACTTAAAGATTCTCCAGGCTTTATTGTAATAATTTTTACTGTTGAAAGACTATTAAGGGTAAATTGTCTAAAATTCCCCCATGGTCTCTCTTCTTGGAATATTTTTAATTCTTCCATAATATAATTATATAACTAAATAGTTTTTTTACAAACTAATTATCACCAGTTTAATTTAAAGTGATAAAATCTTTTGCATTAATATGTCAGCGGGAAGAAATTTACCATTAAGTGGAATATAGAATTTACCCTTAACCCTACTCTTGTCAGCTGATATTGGCATACCACTTCCTTCTAATAACTCATGGTCATTATAGTTGTCTCCGATAGCCATAATATTTTTCTTTTTTAATTTAAAAACTTTTTTTATATGTTGTAATCCAGTAGCTTTTGTTTGATTTTTTTTCATTCCTATATCATAAGCTTCACCATTCCATTTTGTAAAAAGATTTTTATCTTTTTTTACCATTTCTTCAATTTTTTTATCCTTTTTTTTACAATGTATAGTTATAATAAATTCTTTAGGTTCAAATCCTTTAATATTTTTATTTTTCAGCTGTAATTCTTTTAATTTTAGAAATATTTTTTGTAAATATTTAAAACTATTGACATGTTGATAAATTTCCCCCTTATACCAAGTAGCACTACCAATTTCATAAGTAAGGCTAATGAATGGTAAAATTGCTCTAAACATTTCTTGAAGCATATAAAGTCCTCGCCCAGAACTAATATTGATTAAAAACCCTCTTCTGTAAAGTTCCTTAATTTGTTCTATTTGTTTCTTGTGAATTATCTTAGTATTAAAAGTAGTGGTATCGCCTATTTGCTTTATTTTAGTACCCCGTGGAACAATTACTCCGTCAACATCAAAAACAATCATTTTTATTTCTTTTAAATCTTTTTTTGACATTTGATTTAATGGTTTCATTTATTTTTTCCCCGACTCCTTCGGACTTCGGGACATATGTTTCTTATAATAATCTTTTAATAAACCAGACGAACTCCTAACCTTTCCTCCATGTCCAACGTTAAAAACCATTTCTATATTAAGCTCCTGACATACTTGAAATTCTGGAACATTATCAGTAAACCTATCTCCACCGTTAGCAAAAATATGTGGCTTAATTTCACGAATTTCTTCACAAACACTTAGATCAGTAGTATTTTCTGTATGCTTAGAAATTATCACATTATCAACATGAGTAAAAGCAGAAATAATTTCTGCACGATCTTCAGCACTCATAAAACCCAGACCTTTCTTAAGGTTAATCCAATGATCATTATTAATTACCACCACTAATCTATCTCCCAACTTTTTAGCATCTTTAAAGTAACGTATATGTCCAGGATGAATAGGATCAAATCCTCCGCTAACCATTACTACTTTTTCGGGTTTTTTTGAAGATTTCATAATTAGAAACATTATACAATAAAAAAATATTTATTGATAATAATCTATTAATTCTATATAATCTTTCATATGGAAAGCTTGGATAAAACAAAAATAATCATTCTCGCGGCTGGCAAGGGTATACGCATGAACAATGTCTTACCTAAGGCCTTAACAGAAGTTAAGGGAAAATCTATGATTAAACGCCTTCTTGAATCAGTAAAAGAATCTGGTATTGATAAAAAACCTGTCATTATAGTGGGTTATAAAAAAGAATTGATGATAAGTGCACTTGGAGACGAATATGAATATATAAATCAAGAAGAACAACTCGGTACTGGGCATGCAGTAAATTTGGCAAAAGATTATTTAAAAGACAAAGCAAAAAATATTATAGTTTTATATGGAGATCAACCTTTCATAAGTGTTGAGACTATAAAAAAAATAAATGAAAAACATATCAAGTCCGGAAAAATAATAACTATGGCCACAGTGAAATTGCCAGATTTTAGGGACTGGCGAATCAATTTCGTAAATTTCTCTAGAATCATTAGAGATGAAAAAGGGAAAATTATAAAAGATATTCAATTTCAAGACGCAACTGATAAAGAAATAAAAGTAACTGAAGTAAACCCCTGCTATTTTTGCTTTGAATCAAAATGGCTTTGGGAAAATCTTAATAAATTAAATAGAGAAAATAGTCAAAAAGAATATTATTTAACTGATTTAATCAAAATAGCAACTAAAGAAGGAATGGAAATAGAATCTGTAGAAATAGAACCATATGAAGCTTTGGGTGCAAATACTAAAGCTGAATTAGAAGTATTAGAAAGATTTGCATTGTGATATAATGGAAATCGTGAAAAATGCTTTTGAAAATGCAATGACGCAACTCACAAAAATTGCCAAAATAAAAGATTTTGGTGAAGAATTTTTGACGCGAATGAGTGTACCAGATAGAGATATAAGAATTTCAATACCAGTAAAGATGGACGATGGTTCTCTTAAGATTTTTGAAGGATATAGGGTTGAATATAATAACACTCTGGGACCCTATAAAGGTGGTATTCGATATCATACAGAAATGGAAATTAATGAAATAAAAGCACTTGCTTTTTGGATGACATTAAAATGCGCAGTGGCAGGCATACCAATGGGTGGAGGGAAAGGTGGAATTACTGTTGATCCTAAAAAACTATCAAAAGGAGAACTAGAAAGACTGTCTCGTGAATGGACACGTAAACTTTCAGATATTCTGGGTCCACATAAAGATGTACCTGCACCAGATGTAAACACTACACCAGAAATAATGGCTTGGATAGCAGATGAATTTGGGAAAATTACTGGAGACACAACAGGAGCGGTAATTACTGGTAAACCACTAGAACAAGGAGGCTCAGAAGGTCGTAGTACATCTACTGCTCAAGGAGGATTTTATGTATTTGAAGCATTAAAAAAAGAATTAAAATTAGAAAATAAAATAAGAGTTGTAATTCAGGGCTTTGGTAATGCCGGAAGTAATGCAGCAATTATTTGGAATAAGGCAGGACATAAAATACTCGCAATTTCAGACTCAAAAGGAGCTGTTTATAATGAAGATGGTTTAGAGATTAAAAAACTTTTGGAACATAAAAAAAATACTGGCTCTCTTTCAGATTTTCCTAATAGTAAAAACATTAGCAATGAGGAACTCTTAGAGCTTGAATGTGACCTACTCATACCGGCTGCATTTGAAAATCAAATTACAGAAAAAAATGCCAACAAAATAAAAGCCAAAGTTATACTTGAACTTGCTAATAGTCCTACTACACCAAAAGCAGATGAAATACTTTTTAAGAAAGGCATATCAATAGTTCCAGATATTTTAGCGAATTCTGGAGGTGTAACTGTATCTTATTTTGAATGGGACCAAAACTTAAAAAACGAGCATTGGAGTGAAAAAGAAGTTTTTGATAAATTAGAACCCCTTTTACAAGATGCAAGTAAGGAAATTTCAAAAAAAGCACAGGAGTTAAATACTAGTCTCCGAAATGGGGCTTTCATCTTGGCACTTGAAAGAATTAAAGACAAAATGCGCGGTTAGCTCAGTTGGTAGAGCGCCTCATTGACGTTGAGTAGGCCACAGGTTCAAATCCTGTACCGCGCACCTTAAACGAACTAAATGGTTTTGAAATTTGATGGGATTCGGGTTTCCGCCCCGCAGGAGGGTGCGGGAGAAATGCGGGGCGGGGTTCTGAATTGCCAAAAAATTTTCTCCAGTAATCTTTTAAATCTTACTGCAAAAATCTATTATTTGGAAAAGGGTATTTTTTTTCAATTGGTCTCATTTCTCTAACCCACGCCTCACCTTGTGTTTTTTCCTGCCAGTTTTTTCCGTTGAATTTATTAAATGAGCCTTTCGGATAAATAAGAATGTATATCTTGGGAAGAAATGGTGAAAAAAGTCTGCCAAGTATTGTTCGATATTCATAACGACCCACAAGCACCTCTTCATTTTCTTTCACTCCTCTTTCCCTAAATATTTCCCAAAGATTGGTAAAATCAATTCGATGAATAATTGAATATGCAACCTTTTCAGACATTTTCGGACATTCCAAAGTTAGCGAAGCATATGGCATGGATATTCCGGTAGATTCAATTTTACCATTTTGAACAGAAGCATGAGGGAAAAAATCAAGAACATGACAGAGTTCCCCATTGATTTTATTCCACGCAATATCTTTGCCCAAAGTTTTCATATCATTTTTCTAATTCTAAATTTTATTATCCTCATCAAACTTTATCTTCCATTCGTTGCCACAATCCTCGCAACGATAATTTACCATTTGATCTAACAATATCTGTGGCTGTTGTTGTCCATCTTTAATTTCTCGTGCGAAAGGGCCTGTTTTCTTTATATTTTTTGAATTACATTTTTGACAATTCTTCATATAATCATTTAAATTACTAATCGTTTATGTTATCTTTCTTTGTGTTTTTCTTTTTTGTAATTCCGAAAATATAATCAACTACAATAAATGGCAACCATAAAGGTAGCACCAAAATAAATCCTATAGTTTCAACCCACCATCCAAAACTGCCTTTTGGGGGTCGTGGTGGTATTATATTGCTTCCCATAAATTTAGTCTATCTCCTACTTTTTTGCTCTAATAAATTTATAATATTATCTTTACGATAAATTCTTGAAAAACCAAAACTGCCGTAAGAATTAAAATAGCCCATGTTAAAGTAATCATTCTACTGTTTGCTTTTTTAGTAGAAATATCAAGTTTCTCTATATTTTTGTTTAATTCGTGTAATGCGTTATTATCCGTACTAGATGTAAAGGATACCATAAATTTATTGTGTTGATAATCTTATATTATTGATTTTGCTTTCGACCGTATCTAATAAACCAATAAGCAAACATTATTACTAAAATTATACCACCAAAGAAAAGTGTATCAGGAAACAAAGAACCAAAAGCACTTTCTCTTTCTGATTGATTAAAAATTTTAGCGAACGCTAAAAGTAAGAACTACCAATTACGACCTAGAAAATTTTTAAAAGTGTATTTTTCAATCATAGTCATTTAAGGATAGCAAAAATCATAGATTTTTTCAACTTATATTTTTTATTGAAGCCCCGCCAAAAAATCCGAAAAGAATTCCGCCCGCATTCATTCCCCAGATTATTAGTGGCAGAGTGCGAAGATAGCACATTTCCGCTCTCTTGCCAAGTGAGAGCACGCGCGTACTCGTGCGTGAGAGCTTTGCCCTACGGAATGTACCGGACTATTTGTTTTGAAAATAGATTCTAACTTGGTATAGTAAAGACACATGAAAATACTTTCGATTGAAACGAGTTGCGACGATACATGTATTACTATAATGGAAATGCATGGATCTTTTTCCGCCAAAGGCGGATCCGCCTTTGGCGGAAAAATTCTTGCAAATAATTCAAATTCACAAATAAAAATTCATAGACCCCATGGAGGTGTTTTTCCAATGCTAGCCAAAAGAGAACATATCAAAAACTTACCAATATTACTAGAAAATGTTTTAAAGAAAGCAAAAATTTCCGCCCGAGGCGGATCCGCCTTTGGCGGAAAAAAGTCGCCGGTTGATTTAATTACCGTAACCTCTGGCCCAGGACTAGAACCATCATTATGGACTGGTATTGTTTTCGCCAAAGAACTTGCACAAAAATGGAATGTTCCTTTAATGCCAGTTAATCATATGGAAGGACATATATTCTCTGTTTTTGGTAAAAATAAAGGAAAAGTTAAAATAGAAAAATTAAAAACACCTATCCTTTCTTTGCTTGTCTCTGGTGGACACACACAGCTCGTACTAACAAAAAAATGGATGAACTATGAAATTATAGGGGAAACACTAGATGATGCTGTTGGCGAGGCTTTTGACAAAGTGGCCAGAATGCTTGGTCTTCCCTATCCAGGTGGACCAGAAATTTCAAAATTAGCAGAAGAGGCTAGATTTAAAGAAAAACAAGAAAATAAAAAAGAGTCAACTTCTGAAATTAATCTCCCTCGCCCAATGTTATATAGTAAAAATTTTAATTTTTCTTTTTCTGGGCTTAAAACTGCTGTTTTATATTTAATTAAAAAAATTGCACTAAATAAAAAATTAGACAAAAAAACAAAATTAGCTATAGCCCTAGAATTTGAAAATGCCGCTATTGAATGCTTAACACACAAAACAATTAAAGCTATTGAAAAATATGGAATAAAAACTCTGATTGTTTCAGGTGGCGTATCGGCTAACAAACACTTACAAAAAGAAATGAAAAAAATAACAAATAAAAAAATAGATTTACTTTTTCCTGCCAAAGAACTTACAGCCGACAATTCTATAATGATTGGCATCGCTGGATACTTAAATTATATAAAAAATAAAAAGAAGGTTCCGAAAATAGGTAGTATAAAAGCAACTGGTGATTTAAGGCTATAATATGATATTATTGGAATATGCATGACAAACTGCTAAAGCCTTATGACCCTAAAAATACAGAAGAAAGAATTTACAAGCTTTGGGAAGAAAGTGGTTTTTTTAACCCAGATGTGTGTGTAGAAAAAGGAATTATAAAGACTGATGCTGAACCTTTTTCAATAGTTCTTCCACCACCAAATGTGACTGGAAATTTACATACAGGACATGCACTTATGCTTGTAATCCAAGACATTATGGTACGCTACGCACGAATGAACAACAAGAAAACTCTTTGGCTCCCAGGTACTGATCACGCAGCTATCGCGACACAATCTAAAGTTGAAAAAATTCTAGGAAAAGAAGGTATTAAAAAAAATGATTTAGGCCGAGAAAAATTTTTAAAACGAGTAGAAAAATTTGCACAAGAATCTCATGACACAATTATAAATCAGGCAAAAAAAATGGGAGCTTCTCTTGACTGGTCTCGTGAAGCTTTTACCTTAGATGAAGCTCGTAACATTGCAGTTAAAACTGCATTTAAACAAATGTATGACGACAAACTCATTTACCGCGGGCATAGAATTGTAAATTGGGACCCAAAAGGTCAAACAGTTATTTCCGATGATGAAACAATTTATGAAGAAAGAAAAGGTAAATTCTATACTTTTAAATATGGTCCTTTTGAAATAGGCACAGCTCGTCCTGAAACTAAATTTGGAGATAAATATGTTGTAATGCATCCAAAAGATAAAAGATATAATAAATGGAAACATGGAGATAAACTTACGGTTGAGTGGATAAATAACGAAATAGAAGCTACTGTAATCAAAGATGAAATGATTGATATGGAATTTGGTACTGGAGTAATGACTATTACTCCTTGGCATTCACATGAAGATTTTGCTCTAGCAGAAAAATATAAATTAGATAAAGAACAAATAATCGATAAATACGGTAAACTACTTCCCATTGCAGGTGAATTTGTGGAAATGAAAATTACTGATGCACGAGAGAAAATTGTTGAAAAATTAAAAAAGAAAGGTTTATTGGTGTCTATTGATGAAAATTATATAAATAGAATAGCCACAGCAGAAAGAACAAATGGAATGATAGAACCACAAATAATGCTTCAATGGTTTATAGATGTAAATAAAAAAATTCCATCTCGTAATAATAAATCACTAAAAGAATTAATGCTTGAACCTGTACGAGACGGTAAAATAAAAATTATGCCAAGTCATTTTGAAAAAGTTTATTATAACTGGATTGAGAATTTACGTGATTGGTGTATTTCAAGACAAATCTGGTATGGACATAGAATACCCGTTTGGTATCGTTCAACTTCGCTCACGACAAGTAAAGAAGAAGAAATTTATTGTGGTATTGAAGCTCCAGACGGTGATGGCTGGGTGCAAGACCCCGATACATTAGATACATGGTTTTCTTCAGGACTTTGGACATTTTCTACGCTTGGTTGGCCAGAAAAAACAAAAGATTTAGAAACTTATCATCCCACAACAATGCTTGAAACTGGGCATGATATTCTTTTCTTTTGGATTGCACGCATGATTCTTATGTCTCAATATCTTTTGGGAGAAATACCTTTTAAAAATGTTTATTTACATGGAATGGTACGTACTGCTGATGGTAAGAAAATGACTAAATCTCTCGGTGATAAGGCTATAGATCCCTTAGATATAATTAAAAAATATGGCAATGATGCATTGCGTATGGCTATGGTAATAGGAAATACTCCTGGTAATGATTTAAAATTAAATGAGAATGATATTCGTGGCTATGGAAAATTTGCAAATAAAGTCTGGAATGCAACACGCTTTGTACTTGAAAATATAAAAGATTTTAAAATACCCGAAGTTCCAGAATACGATAAAGAAGATAAAAAATCAGACGAGGAATTAAAAGCCCTGATTGCAGAAATTACAAAAGAGATGGATGAATTTCGTTTTTCATTAGTTGCTGAAAAACTTTATCATTATTTTTGGCATACTTTTGCAGATATTATTATTGAACGTTCAAAGAGAAAAATCACTGAAGACAAAAATGCAGATTCAGCAAAGACACTTTTATATACACATTTAAACACTTTACTCAAAGCTCTTCATCCTTTTATTCCTTTTGTCACTGAAGAAATATGGTCAATAATACCCAATAATAAAAAAAACTTATTATTAGTTGAGAAATGGCCCTTCGCTAAAACTCAGGACCTTCGGCCCTCTAATTCTAGAAAAAAATGATAACTAGTGACCCAAAAATTTTAGCAATAGCTTTCTTAGGTGGTATTATTCCTGCTATTTTGTGGTTATGGTTTTGGCTCAAAGAAGATCGCCAAAATCCAGAACCAAAAGGATTACTTGCACTGGTGTTTATTATGGGCATGGTAACAGTTATGCTGGTTTTACCTATTCAAAAAATAGTTCAAAGTTTCTCATTTCCATATGAATGGGAACTTATTGCTTGGGCTAGTATTGAAGAAGTGGTGAAATTTTTAATAGTTTTATTAGTTATTTTAAATACTAATCAAGCTGATGAACCAACGGACTGGCCTATTTATATCATTACCCTAGCTTTGGGCTTTGCAGCACTTGAAAATACATTATTTCTATTAAAACCCCTTGCTCTAGGGGATACCATTGTGGGACTTCTAACAGGACACTTACGCTTTCTTGGCTCAACCCTACTTCACACTATATCAAGTGGTATAATAGGGATTTCTATGGGACTTTCCTTTTTTATACATGGTTTTAAAAAATATATATATATTTTAACAGGAATATTCTTAGCTATTGCCTTGCATAGCGCTTTTAATTTTTTTATAATGAAGAATGGAGGAAGTGATTTCTTAAAAGTATTTTCTTTACTTTGGATTGGAGCAATTATAGTAATGCTCTTATTTGAGAAATTAAGAAGAATGAACTTATCAATTAATAATAATTAAAATTTACAGAAAAGAAAGTAA
>SDBT01004876.1_pt1 | contig 22673 bp, 20 predicted proteins | sample 2277101 | NCBI WGS metagenome assembly SDBT01 (sample SAMN10404973, study PRJNA504765) | marine sediment metagenome | isolation source: marine sediment core GS10_PC15, 103 cmbsf | place: Arctic Ocean: Southern Knipovich Ridge | collected 2010 | reverse complement strand
AGAGCCGAGCAAACCCCTAAAGCAGTATCACCACCACTCAATATTAAGCTCCTGACTGAGCTTTTTCGAACAACGGCAGCGGTAAGCTCACCCAGGAAATTCCTTATTGTTAATTCAAGTTCTCTAGCTTTTAGCCCGTGTTTTTTGACCAGCTTTTCATTTATTTTCATTTTTTCAGTATTGAGAGGGTCAGTATGTATTACTACATCCCGTCTCTCATTCAATGCCTTGACTGATTTACCGCTGTACTCTTCAATTGCCGATGCCCGCCCGGCAAAAATTGTTTCCAGATCAACAATCACCTCACAAAATTCAACCCTCCCCTTAAGGTAATCTATTTGAGATTTCATAACCGGCTGCCTCGTCGCGCAAACCGCCAAGACCGGTCTTTCATTATCAAGTGCTTTTATCTTACTATTTACATGGCCTTTATTCATTCCTAATAGATGATTTGCGAGACCGGCAGAACCTGAATATAGAATTGAGCCGTCAAATTTAAAACTGCTCTTTATTATATTTTGAAGATGTGTTTCATCCGCGGCATCAATTACAACGATCTTAATCCCTTTTTCATACAGTTCTTTTATCTTTTCAAGAATAACATCAGGGCCCTTTGCAACGTCTTTTAATTCAATTCTCGACACAGGCAGGTCTGTTTGCCTTTCAAGAAGAGAAGGTATATAAGAAGCTTCCCCTGGTTCTATATCTTCATTGCCATAATTACTGAGTTCAAGGATAGTTCCCTGTACAATAAGATAACCGCCGACAGTAATTCTCTTGTTAAAGGAAAAGGTGGGAGAAAAAATACATATATCCATCTGTAAAAAATTCATTATTTCTTCTATCTCGGCCCCGATACAGCCCCTCAGGGTTGAATCAACCTTTTTATACACGATGTCATTTTTTCCCGGATTTAGTTTCTCCAATACTTGTTTCACTCTTTTTCTTGCTATTGAAGGCTCTATCTCGCGGGTTTCAATGTCCACTACCATGACGTCCGTATCTTCAAACAAAATGGGCGAGTTATTTATTATTGAAACGACTGTTCTGTATCCCCTTTTAGAAAATTGAACCCCGGTATCATTCGCTCCTGTAAGATCATCAGCAATAATATATATCATCCAATAAACCTAACCTTTCCTCAAACCATTGTTTGCTTTCGAGTCGAACCAGCTTATAACTGTTTCTCCGATATATCGAGAAATATTAGACCGGGTCAAACTTTCACAGGGCTGACCTTATCCTGAAGCATACGAAGATGATAAAGCATAGAATCAACCTTTGGGGCGATTGAATCATATGTGACAATTTGGTCCTTTTTTATATCTTTTATCAGCGCGGCACCTTCCAGAAGACCAAAGGGAACACTATCGTCCTTTTTTGCAGTGTCCGCCAGTTCATTTAAAGCGTACATCATATAATTATTTTTTATTATCGTCCCGGTTTTTATATCAAATTTAGCAGCACCGACAACCTCGGAGAGAAGCCCAAACCTTGGTACAACTGTAGGTTCATGATCTTCAACAGCCCAAACAATAGAAAGAGGAAGCTCATTTGAAGCAAGGTGATATGGTGTATAAAAGGTATAATAATCCCCGGAGTGTATAACGTTCCAGTATTCAAGATCCCTTTTAAGTTGCGGGTGCTGGGTGCGCAGTAAAACAAAAACACCGGGTGAAACACTGTTCACAAAATCCACCGAGCCATCCGGCAGGAGTAAAGGCCGGGCATAATCTACAACACCACGTTTGTTCAACAGACCGCCTTCACTTTTCAAACAGAACAGCTTTGCAATATCCTGGATCCCGGCTGCCGGGCCGTGCATGCCCCTTATATCAGGGATTAACCCTGTTGCATTTGATATGCACGACATTTCAATCGAAGTTTTGGTACCGTCACGAAATGTAACAAGTATTTCAGGGTTAATATCTAAAATCCTTCCATCCTCCTCGACAGTATCGGGTGTTGCGTATCTGTCCATTTTTGCAAGGCTTACAGGGCTTTTGCCCACTGCAACCACTTCCAATCCCAACCCGCCCCAGCGATCGACAAGCTCTGTGATAAGCCCGGGCTCATCCCCACTGGACACGGAATATATCACACCTGCATTTTCGGCCATATGGTGAAGGATCGGGCCTATAACGACATCAGTTTCCACGTTAAGCAGTATGACATTCTTTCCCCCCTGGATCGAACGGAAAGCAACCTGAGCCCCAATTTCCGGTATACCGGTACCGCCGACAACACAATCAATAGAAAGCTCCGGCAATATTTCAAAGGTTTCTGTTACAGCGGGTTTCCCTTTATTAATCGCGTCATTTGCCTCACCCGGATTGTTGGTTATGACTATGTCCCCGCGTTTTACACCGTTGATTTCATAAGCGCGGACGGCCATTTCAACTTTGATGTCGCAGATGATTGCATTTACAATCCCTACCATCGAATCCGTCTGGCAGATAGCGCCGGTATTCATGCGCCCGGCACCAACCCAGCCCACCCTTATCGGATTCCCCTCAGCCTTTCTCCGCTCCAGCTTGACAGATATCACTTTCTTTTCTTCTCCCCGATTTCAAAAAGTACTTAATTTATTCTTTTCGATTACCAGGCACGATATTACCGGTCCCGCTTTTGGAGCAGTATTTTCGCACTTCTGGAAATATTCTCAGCTGTTAGACCGAACTTTTCAAAGAGATCACCATACAAACATGATTCGCCAAAGCAATCCGGAACTCCTATTCTAAACAATCTCCCTTTCCCGTATTCAGCCAGAACTTCAGCCACCGCGCTGCCCAGACCGCCGATAACTGAATGGTCCTCGGATGAAACTATACCGGCCGTCTCTTCAGCCGCCAAGATTATCGTTTCTTTATCAATGGGTTTTATGGTTGACATGTTGATCACACGTGCAGAAATCCCATCCCTGTCCAGATTTGCTGCCGCGGAAAGTGATATTTCAACCATTATTCCACAGGCTATTAACGTTACATCATTCCCCTGCTGCAATACTTGTGCCTTACCCAGTTTCATTTCATAATCCTGTGGAAGTATTGCAGGTATTACGTGCCGTATAAGCCTCACATAGACAGGGCCTTCAGTAGAGTATGCAATGACCGTAGCCTGTTTTGCTTCAAGAGGATCACATGGCACCAGCACCTTAAAGTTCGGAAGCCCCCGCATAAGGGATATATCTTCACACGACTGGTGTGTCGGCCCATCCTGGCCGACACTGATGCCGCTGTAGCCCCCTATCACTTTAACGCTCAGATTTGGGTATGCGACTGATTGTCTGATCTGATCATAGGTCCTGCCGGTGGCGAATGTTGCTATGGTCCCGGCGAATGGGATTTTCCCTGCCGACGCCAGCCCGGCAGACACACCGATCATGTTCTGCTCCGCGATACCAACGTCAATATGCCGATCGGGATATTTATCCTTTAAGAATTTTGTTCCCATGCGTATCGCCACATCCGCGTCGACCGCGATAATTCGATCGTCTTTTTCAGCAAGCTCAAAAAGCTTTTCACCGTAGGCGTCAGCCTGTTTCATCATATCACTCATTGAGACCACCCCCTGACCAGTTTAGCTCGGCAAGGGCCAGGGCCAGCTGGTCATCCGTTACCGGCTTCGCGTGCCATTCCATTCTATTTTCCATAAAAGAGACCCCTTTCCCCTTTACCGTACGGGCCAGAATTACTTTCGGTCTGCCCTTTTTCTTACCCTTCAACGTTTGAAAGGTTTTATAAATTTCATGTATGTTGTGCCCGTCTATTTCTGTTGTATCCCAGCCAAAAACCTTCCATTTTTCCTCCAGGTCGCCGAGGGGCATAATTTCATCAACAGGCCCATCATTCTGGATCCCATTCCAATCCACTATCGCGATTAAATTATCGAGTCTGTATTTTGACGCCGTCATAATAGCTTCCCATATCTGCCCTTCATCGTGCTCTCCGTCAGACAGCAGTGAAAACACGTTGTAAGATTTTTTATCTATTTTCCCGGCAATAGCCATACCCACCGCGGCAGACAACCCCTGCCCCAGAGACCCTGTGGTCATATCCAAACCCGGGGTCTTTCTCATATCAGGATGACCCTGGAGAATGCTTCCCGGTTGTCGAAGTGTTGCTAATTTTGATCTTGGAAAATACCCCCTTTCAGCAAGGGCTGCATACACCGCAGGCACCCCATGCCCTTTGGAAAGAACAAAACGGTCCCTGTCGGGCCAATCCGGTTTTTCGGGGTCGATATTCATCACCCCGAAGTATAACACGGCAATTATGTCAGCAGCGGAAAGGGACCCTCCGGGATGGCCGGGATGATCGGTTGGAGCGGAGTTTATCATCTGCAATATTCGAACTCTAATAGCGGCAGCCCTACCGGCAAGTTTATCTACTGTTTCATCACCGGAAGCTAAACGGTTTTTTGCCATTGATATAACCCTACTTAATAAATTTATAATTAGTTCCTGGTGACTATTCCAGGTTTTCCTGGCTGATTAGTATTTTAATAATAATTGCTGACAATTATTTTCAGTTTCAGCGGCATTTAATCCATATAAACGCCGCCATTGATATCTATATCCTCCCCTGTTATATATCCGGCCTCCTCGGAAGCAAGAAAACAGATAGCAGCAGCTACTTCATCGGTGCGTCCGAACCTTCTGCATGGAATTCTGGCTGAAATCTCCATCTGTTTTTCCTCGCTTTCAAGACCACCGCGAATATCGGTTGCTATTGTTCCCGGTGTAATGGAGTTCACTGTGATGCCGTAAGGGCTTACCTCCTGGACAAGGTGTTTTGAAAAACCAAGTATACCGGCCTTCGAGGCACAATAATGGGCCCCTCCGTAGGAAATACACCCGGTTTTCCCTGCGACTGAGCTAAGATTGATAATTCTTCCGTATTTTCTCTCAATCATCGAAGGAAGAACCGCCCTGCAAAACAGAAACGCACTCGTCAGGTTAACCGCTATAACTCGATCCCAGTCCTCCTCACTCATATCGATTACCTTGACTGGTTGGTTGATAGCGGCATTGTTTACCAGAATATCGATCTTGCCGAACTTTCCGAGTGTTTCATTTACAACTTTTTGTATATCACCTGCGGAAGAAACATCGGTTTTGAATGCCAACGCTTCCTGACCCTTCGCTTTTATTATTCCTTCGACGTCCATAACCCCGTCCAGGTCAATATCGCAAATGATCACCTTTGCCCCCTGCCCTGCGAACGATATCGCGGTCGCGCGTCCGATACCCCTCTTTGAACCCGCACCGGTTACGATTGCCACTCTCCCGTCTAAACTAAACATACGCACCTCCCAATAATTTCATACCACGGTTAGAAAGCTTCTCGATTACCAGATTGCATATCCTCCATCCAGTACCAGAATATGACCCACCAGCATGGTCGTATCCGGGAGCAATGGCATTTACTATGACATTGTACTTAACCCACTCGACAGCGAAGGCCTTTGTCATCATATTGACGGCAGCTTTTGATATACAATAAATGCAATTTTCTCTTCCACGGTTCACAACGAAGGATGACATCGAAGAATTATTAATAATCCTCCCCTTTTGCCGCTCAATCATGGTGAGGCCGACACTATGCGCGACAAGAAATGTCCCGTCCTGGTTAACTTTCATTATGTAACGATAATCCTCAAAAGTGAAATCTTTAATCGGGCCCCTTTTTGTCACCCCGGCGTTGTTAAAAAGGATGTCAATCCTATCGAATGTATCGATCGACTTTTTTACCATTGCATTTACATCTTCAGGGCTGCTCACGTCTGCCTTAATAGCGATAAAAGTTGCTCCGGGGTGATTTGAGGCAAGCTCGTCTCTGACCTTTGTAACGGTCTCATTGTTCCAGTCCACCAGAATTACATGAGCGCCCGACTTCGCAAAAGCTCTTGCGGTAACCTCACCGATGCCCTGTCCGGCACCGGTAATGAGCACAACTTCATCGGTAAAATCATAGACTATTTTTTGCTTTCCCAATTTAAAATACCTCCTAATGAAAAATAAATATCCCTATTAAATCTCCGGTTTGACTATAATTTTCAAGGCCTTTTTCTGCTTCAATTTTTCAAACGCGGGCAGCCAGTCTGAAAAAGGTACCACTTCTGAAATCAAGTTGTCCCATTTTCCCTTACCGGTGGCATACAGCTCGATTGCTTTCTCCCACGCCGACCATTTGTGAGCATAGGCACCAAATACTTTTATTTCTTTAAAAATAATAGGGTCCATATTTATGCTGATCCTGTCTTTAAAAAGACCTATTTGTGTATACTTACCCTCTCGCTTTAAAAGACCCACTCCTAAATCGACTGCTTCCTCTGCTCCCGAACATTCAAGAAAAACATCAACCCCGTCCGGACCCGTGAGATCACGAACAACCTGAACAGGATCCTCTTCAGCCAGGTTTATTGTTCTTTCCATTCCCAGATCGCGGCTGATTTTCAATCTGAGGGCATCATCTCCCGTGCCGATAACAACAACCCTGGCTCCGGCTGTTTTTGCGATTAATGCTGATATCAACCCAATAGGTCCCGGGCCGGTTACCAGTACCCAGTTGTTTACAACAATACCTGTTACTTCGATAACACAATGGTAACAGCCGGCAATTGGCTCGATTATCGGGGCATTATCTAAATTTATCGAAACTGGCAATTTATGAATCCTTTTTGCGGGGACAACAACAAAAGGAGCAAAAACACCATTTTCCCAATAGCCGATTACATGACGGTCCTCGCAGAGCTGATCTGATCCATGCCTGCATGACCAGCACTGCCCGCATGACGAAAAAGTAGTCTCCGATAACACACGGTCACCAATCTTCAAATGTTTTACCCCCTCACCAAGCTCAACAATAGTCCCGGCAAATTCATGACCGATAACAACCGGGTACTTCATTGCTATCCCTATTTTATCGTAATATATGTGAAGATCGGAACCGCATATACCGGTAGCATGAACTGCCACCTTGACCTGTTCATAACCGGGTGATGGTTCGGGCACATCTCTTATTTCCATGTTATACGGTCCGGGAGAGTATTTAACAAGGGCTTTCATTCGATAATCCTCCGTGTAATAATTTATTGTTGATAGAAAATGTTAACGAGAAATTGCTTTAATAAATCCAATCAGTATTACTATCTTGAAAAATTAATAGCGGTTGTATTTGCTGTAATAAAATGCAATAATTATGCCAATCTGAATTTATCATTTTATATTCTTAATTGACATTAATTTGCTAAAAATTCTAAAATTCAGAGGTGCGGAAAACTCGATACGGTTAATTTTATTTATTTTGCAATTTGACATGTTTCAATATGAAACAATAGCTGCCTTTTACTCGATAATCCGGGACAGGATTTTATTATTAAGTTGAAAAATAGAATTGTTTCAATATGAAAATTACAAAACATACTGTTCCAAATCGACATTTGCGGGTGACACTCAGGTTAGTTGTTGTTTATTTTTCTCCATAATGTTGTTCGGCCGATACCGAGTTTTTCAGCGGCAGCCGTTTTATTACCATTTTCTTTTTGAATCACTTTTTCAATTATTGTTCGCTCGATATCTTCCAGACTACCCATTAAAGGAATCCTTATACTCTTTTGAGGCGTATCAAAACCGTATCCGTCATCAATGCCTAAGATTAATTTGCTGCCCGGCAACGATTTTAAAACAAACTTTACATTTTTGGCAGTTATGTAACCTTCCTTTGTTTTTACCATAAGTCTTTCAATTATATTTTCCAGTTGTCTGATATTACCCGGCCAATTGTAATTCATTAACAGCTGCGTCCCCTCTTTGGAAATGCCTTCAATAACAATCTTAAATTTATGTGTGTATTTCCTGACAAAATAGTTTGCCAATAATGGTATATCAATTTTGCGCGCGCGGAGAGGTGGAAGGTTTATGTTTAACACATTGATTCTATAGTAAAGATCTTCTCTAAATGTATTACATTCAATCAGAGAATAAAGGTCTTTGTTCGTTGATGCTACTACCCGGACATCTACGTGAGTCAATTTATTGTCTCCCAGCCTCCTTACCTTTCGCTCCTGAATAACACGAAGCAGCCGGGATTGTAAATTAATCGAAATTTCACCAATTTCATCAAGAAATATTGTGCCCTCATGCGCCTGTTCAAAAAGACCCATTTTACCTTTTTTATTTGCCCCTGTAAAAGCTCCTTCCACATACCCGAAAAGCTCGCTTTCAAGAAGGTTTTCCGGAAGGGCCGCGCAATTTACCGCCACAAAAGGTTTATTCTTTCTCAGACTCACATTGTGAATCGCCTGAGCAAATAATTCTTTTCCGGTTCCAGTTTCACCATATATCAGTATGGGAGAATCTACCTGAGCGTAATTCCTGGCCTCCTCCTTTGTATATAATATCACTTCGCTTTCCCCGATGATGTCATCGAAACTATTCTCTGCTGTATGCCCCTTTAAATATAACTCCTCCCTTATCTTTTGCTCCACCTTCTGTATTTGAGAGACTTTTTGGAATGTAACTATTACTTTGACTATTTCTTTGTTGATAATGATTGGAATAACATTAGCCACAATTTTTATACCATCTATTGCCCAGACCTTGCCTTTTGATGTACAGCCGTTTTGAACGGTATTCAACAGATCCATACCTGGAAGAACTTCCCCAATGTTTTTTCCAATAACTTTATAAGCTTCCTTGTTAAAAATTTCTTCCGCCCTCGGATTAAAAGTATCAATAACGCCCGCCCGGTTAATGCTGATAATGCCTTCATAAGCGTAATCTATAATGGTCTTTACCCGTTTCGCCTTTTCGCTTTCCTGCCTTTTAACCTTCAGGACCCGCTCGGCTTCAAAAAGAGCCTGTATAAGAGCTTCTTTCCCTGATCTGATCAGCAGAGCATTCAATCCTAATTCTTTGGCTGTTTTAACAGAAATAGTATCCCCAACAACCCAATTAATACCCATCTTCTTAATATCTTCAAGTTTGGTTTTAATACTGTCTGTATGATGGAAACAATCAAAGTCCAGCGTTATGACATTGAGCTCAATATTAAAAATATCTCCCAGGTCTTTGATTCCATCTGTGAACGGATTAAAACCAACGATTGCAATTTTATCTGTATGCTCTTTGGCCTGCTGCAGCACACGTATCAAATCAAACCCGCTGACCTGTATTTCAACCACAGAAAGATTTATCAGCTCCCCTTTCATCGCTGCGGCAGTTCCCCCTCTGCTTATAACAACATCAAAGCCCTTCTCTTCAAGCTCTACCGCTTTGCGAACTCCTTCATCGAGATCTCCTATCTCAATGTGAATGTCTTTTTTAAGTTCTCTGCACACATCATCAAACAATTCAGCCAATTTTTTATACGGCGCAATAAAAGCTATCGGCTTTGTCATGGATGCCCCCCTTAGCAGTAGTTACTTATATTATAAATACTGTTTTTATTATCAGTATTTCTATTAGCTGTATGAAATAACATATCTCACTGCATCTTTTATTTCATCAACCTGAGGTATTGACGCATTTTCAAGCGATGCAGAATAAGGGACAGGGACATCCGCACCCCCTACAATACCGCTTCTGAACAACAGGGTTGCTTTTTCTTCGAAGAACCTTATTTTAAGCATCATTTCATACATTTCAATCATTTTGCTTTCGGGTAATATTTTTTCCATTTTCTACAGAGTCTCCAATAAAAATCATTTGGAAAACAGGTGAAACCAGTGCATGAGGGTCGCTGTTAACATTAAAAGGAACGATATCAGTTTTTCCTTTTCATGCCGGTGAGAGCCTCAAAATCATACTCTTCACCCGGCTCACCTATAATCCCCATCGGTGCGCCGACAGGAAAAACCTGCTCCGGTTCTGCTATTTTTTCTAAAAGCACACCTTCATATAAGGATTCAATATCCAGTATCGATTTTTCAGTTTCGATCTGAAATAGAGGTTCTTCAACCTCTACTTCTTCTCCGACTTCTTTTAGCCAACCTACAAATATATTCTCAGTTGTCATTATATCTGAACGCGGCATTACAACAACCTTAGCCATAATTTATAATTCCTTTCACAATAGGCAATAATTTCTATCCTGCATAGTCATTTAAAATTACCAACAACCAGTAGTATTATTAAAACGAAGGTTAATCCAACGCAAACACGACGGAGTTACTTTTTTGATTGTTCATTCTCAAGCTCCTCCATTTTTACAGTAGTGAGAACTCTTCGCCGCGCGGTGTATACAGCAAATGACACTGCCACAATAAGCATTGACCCGTTAAACAACGGCTCCACAAAGAACTCGGCTCCCATCTGCTGAAGACCTGAAACAGCAACGGCAAGCATCAGCACCGCGACCACAGTACCCCCGACATTCATCCTGCCGGGACGGATCGATGTGGCACCCAACAGCGCCCCTGTAAAAGCGGGCAGCAGGTAATTCGGACCCGTAGATATCTGACCCACACGCAGCTGAGACGCAAGAATAACCCCCGCGATACTAACAATAACAGATGAGATGATGAAAGTGAGTGTAACGTATTTTACCCTTGATATACCGACCAGTTCTGCGGCACGTGTATTTGCTCCAAGGGCGTAAAAATAGCGCCCCAACGGTAAATACTCATATACAAGCCACAGGATAGCTCCTATCACGATTACAAAAAAAATCGGGATCGGAATGCCAAAAACATTTAGACCGAGCTTCAAAAAACCTGCCGCAAGGTCCTTTCCCAGCACCTGCGCACCTCCGGTAACCCAGAATCCGATACCGTACAGGATAGTCCCGCTTCCAAGCGTCGCGATAAAGGCATGTATACCCACACGGGTTATCAGTGTTCCGTTAATAAAACCATAAACAGCTCCCATGGCGATCATAATAACAACAATGACTCCCCAGGGTAATGCCGTAACATTCTGAAGTGATATCATTACGATATGCACCAGTCCAACGAGATAGCCGACTGATAAATCAAAATTATCCGTTGATAACGGCACCATCTCTGCAAGAGCGAGCAATAAAACAACTGACTGGGTATTCAGCATGGTGCGGAGGTTGAAAGCAGTTGGAAATGTATCAGGCATGAGAGCGGAAAATACAACAATAAGAGTGCCTAAAAATACTGCCAGCCCGTAATTAGAAAAAAACTGCAAGATTGATTGTGAAGCCGTTTTCTTCACCTGTCCTGAAGACTTTTCCATCTTAATCCTCACATTGCACACTGTATTTTTGCCCGGTATGCTCAATTAGTCCGGAGGCAATACCTGTAAGCTGCTCAATCGAAAGGTCTTTTTTGGATATCTCAGCAGTTACCAAACCGCGATTGAATACTATCGCGCGGTGACAGATCCCGGCAACTTCCTCAAAATCAGAGGAAATAAGCAAAACTCCTTTACCTTCATTTAACCCTTCTTCCATCAAAGCGTAAATATCAGCTTTGGCACCCACATCAACTCCGAAAGTCGGCTCTTCAAGAATCAGGATTTTACTCCCAGCCTCGAATAACCTGGCAAGTATCACTTTTTGCTGATTCCCACCGCTTAAAGTACTGACAATCCGTTCACCATCCATGGGTTTTACTGTAAAACGTTTGAGAGTTACCTCACATTTATCACGCTCTTCCTTTTTGTATATCGCCGACAATACATTCCGGTCATCGGATACAGGGTTTAAATAGATATTCTCCCGCACAAAAAGACTCTGCGCAAGACTCTCCTCGGCCCTTTTGCTCGAAAGAAAGCCGATCCCAGCTCTTCTTGCTTCCACCGGGTTCGTCACCTGTACAGATAACCCGTTTACAACAATATCTCCATAATACGCGTCCATAATTCCGAAAAGAGCACGACCGACACCCTGATGGCCAGCTCCCCGCAGTCCAACAAGCCCTAAAATCTCACCTGCTTTTAGCTCGAAAGAAACAGACTTCACGCATCCAACCCTCATGTTTTGGACCTTTAAAAGGACTTTCGCGGAAGGTGGAGGCGGTTCTATAAAAACCTCAGCTGGAGGTCTTCCTACGATCTTCAAGACAAGGTCGGCCGGAGGTGTATCTTTTACGAATGTTGTTGATACCTTCTTACCATTACGTAATATTGTCACCCGGTCAGCGATACGATATACTTCATCGAGACGGTGTGTAACATAGATTACACCAACACCTCTTTCCCTAATCTGTTTTAAAAAATCGAACAATTTTGCCACATCGTTTTCCGGTAAAGTGGCAGTCGGCTCATCCAAAATGATAAGGCTCGCCTTTACAGCTAGAGCTCGAGAGATCGCGACAATCGATTTTTCAGCTGAAGATAGTTTCGAAATTTCGGTTTCGAAATCCACAGTGCTCCCCATCATTTTTAATACATCCAACGCTCTTTGATTTGTCTCCTGCCAGGAAATAAAACCTTTACGCTTCTTGTAACCGAGGACAAGAGCAATGTTTTCAGCCACAGTCATGGACTCTATAAGACCAAGGTCCTGATGGATGAACGAAATGGGCAGTTCCTGCGTGTATAGCTGTATCTCTTCACCCTTTATCCAGGCCTTACCGGAATCAGGCTCATACTCAGGAATACCCGCAAGTATTTTAATCAATGTAGATTTTCCCGCCCCATTTTCCCCGAGCAGTGCGTGTATTTCTCCCGGATAAACATCAAAATCAACACCATCCAGAGCGCGTGTGCCTGTAAATGTCTTCGATAAACCACGTATCACTAAAAGGGGTACAGTCGAGGTATTTTGAGCCTCCTTCCCGTCCGGTTTTATGTCGGCCACCATCTGATTCACACTCCTCGATTTCTTATTCTCCGGGTGGTTGTCATTGAAAGCCCGGATTGTGATCTTCCAGGCAATGTATAAAAATGTAAGATCTGAGCCCCCCAATCTTCTATCATTGAAAACACAGGAACTCAGATCTTATTATTATACACTTTTAAATATGGATGTCAATCTATCAAGCAAATTACACGGTTATTTAACACCCCATATCTTTTTGTACCTGTCCTGGTAGCCGTTCTGAGGGATAAACTCATCATTAATGCCGCCTTCTTCATCCACATTATCCGAATCTATACAGAACACAGGCTGGTGCCATGTATACACATCCTCACCATTGAAGTATCTGTTCATGGCGTCAAAAGTCTGATAGACAAATAGGTCCCAGGGCTCAGGGATGGTAACAATCTGATATTCACCCTTTCGTATTCTGTCATATGCGCTTGGAGGTGCGTCCGACCCTAACAATATTACATCTTCCGTGGGAACTCCTCCCGAACGCAGAGAGGGAACCATAAAATCATAGTAGTAGTCTGCAATAGTCATTACATAGAATGGTTTCGGGTGTTCCTGTACCCATTTCACGCCGATTTGCGGCATCTGCGTTGGAACTTCAGCTATGGGATAGTTCGCGTACTCAAGCAGTTCAACGCTGCTGACCTCAATAAACCGGTCTCGCATTGCTTCGGCTTTCGCGCGGGCAATCGCGTATAGAGCGTCATAGAGGACTATGGCCTTGCCCCTTCCGTTTGAATGCGCGATGATGTAATCGGCCAGCGCCGCTCCAATATCTTCAGGTCTTGTAGTGCTGTTGTACAACAGCCCGTATTCAGGAACAGGACCCGGAATGTGCAACGCGTGCATTCCGGTTACAGCGATACCTTTATCATTCGCTTCCTGGATTGGAACCTGTAAAACTTCAGCATTAGCATCAATGAGAATTCCGTCGGGTTTCATGGAAATTGCCTGATTGAATCCCGCTATCCAGCTATCAACCGTACCTTTACCGTCTATACTTACAACTCTCCACCCGATTTCCTCCCCCAGCCGTTCAGCATAATCTGCCATTACTTTCACAATATGGTTCTGAAAATTGGAACCGAGAAAAACAATAAACTTATCGGGAGCAAGTTTTGGCCCGGATGTCGGCCCAACCCACTTGGTCTGCGGGCCCTTTCGGTCATCTGTCAGCTCAACTGCCCTTTTGACCAGGGCCCTGTCTTCAGCCGAGAGCTCGGCGAGAGGAGCCCCCGTCACCGTATCAGCCGTTTCCTCCTTTTCTGAAGCGAAAGCCGGCACAATAAATGCCAAACATACAACTAATACCAGACAAAACAGTATCGGTTTTTTCATCTTTTCCTCCTCTTAAATTATTGAGATTAAAATTAAGAACATTTAAAAAATTTTTATACCCACCTGCTTCACGGTCGGCAAATTCTTGCAAAATACAGCATACTTTATTATTCAGTATACCTTTTCTCAATACCGAAAAACTAGAACCATCGTTGATCATTTGTTCATAAAATATCCCACTATCGTAATTCTATTTTTCAAAAAAGCATTTTACTCACCTCCTTTTTATAATTAGTACCTGCCTTCTTTAATAAGTAAGCAGCTCTTGTACCGCCTGTACGATATGATGCTTTTGAGGAAGAACTGCTTCTTCCAGGGGATTCGTACATTTTTTCAATTCATCAGATAACGCCGGTATGGCTCCGTAGCCGCCACCTTCTCCGGTACGTGTCAGGCTTGAACGGTATAGGGGTATTTTTTGCAGCTACAATCTTAATCGGCGCTTTCAACGACTTAAAAGCCTTTTCAGATACAATGCTTGAAATGTGCGCTCCGTATCCACCGCGCCTCACAGCTTCATGTGCTATAACTAAACGTCCGGTCCTGCGAACCGAATGGAGGATCGCTTCTTCGTCCGTCGGAACAAGGGTACGGAGGTCGATTATCTCGGCGCTTATCCCTTCAGTTTCTAAATCCTCGGCTGCATCTATGGCAAAGTTCACCATATCCGACCAGGAGACGATCGTAACATCCTTACCTTTTCGCCTCACATTTGCAACACCCAGGGGAACAGTGTAATCACCTTCAGGAACAGGGCCTCTACTGTTATATAGCATTTTATGTTCTATAAAGATCACGGGGTCATCGTCACGTATAGAAGATAACAAAAGCCCCTTTGCATCAGCCGGAGTTGAGGGCATTACCACTTTCAGTCCGGGTATGTGGCAGTAAAGAGCTTCAAGACACTGGGAATGCTGGCAACCGACAGACACACGGCCCCCTTCCTGCATCCTGATCACCATTGGAACTGAAGACTCTCCTCCTGTTATATAACGGATCTTTGCTGCACGGTTCATTATATGATCCATTCCAAGTGTCGAAAAATCAATATACATGATTTCAAAAACCGGACGCATACCCGCTAAAGCGGCCCCAACAGCTGCCCCGGAGATAGCCTCTTCACTCAAAGGGGAATCTATCACCCTATCTGATCCGAATTCCTCCCACAACCCTGCCAGGACCATAAAGGTGTTGCCTAACCGGCCTATATCTTCACCCAAAAGAAAAACGCGGTCATCCTTCAACATCTCAAATCTTATTGCTTCTCTTATGGCCTCTGATCCCTTGATCTCTCTCATGGTCCCGTAGCCTCATGTGAACAACCTGTATATTTTAGCACTCAAATATTCCTGTCTGCTAGACAGAACTTCAATATTAATGTACCAACCCCTTCTCCCGTACCGTAAAAAAAAACGCACAAATTATTTTTCCACGCCAAAAACATCTTTCAGCGCTATTTCAACATCAGGAAAGGGAGATCTCAGAGCATATTCAACCGCCTTCTCAATCTCCTCATCGATTTCCTTTTTCATATCGTTGTGGGCATCTTTACTAAGTAACCCGTTTTCTTCAAGAGTTTTTGCAAACGCTTTTACCGGGTCCTTTTTACGCCACATTGCAATTTCTTCTTTAGATCTATAGGTTTGCGGATCACCCTCCCGGTGGCCGCGCAACCGGTACGTTGTTATTTCCAAAAGTGTTGCACCATTGCCTTTTCTTGCCCGGTCTACCGCTCTACAGCCGGCTTCATACACTGCAATGGGATCATAGCCATCGATTTTCTCACCGACAATGCCAAAGGCCTTAGCACGTGCTGAAAGACCGGGTTTTGCAGTAGATATTTCAGTATGGGTTGAAATTGCATAGAGATTATCTTCAAGAATCAGCAAAATAGGAAGCTTCCATAATGATGCCATATTCATTGCTTCATACAGGCATCCCTGATTTGCAGCCCCGTCTCCGAAAAAATACGCAGACAGATCACCATTTTTTTGAAGTTTCTGAGCAAGAGCCGTGCCGACCACAGGGCCAAACCCGCCTCCTACAATCCCATCAGCGTAAACATTGACATCAGTAGCAATAACATGCATATGGCCACCCTTGCCATGATTGTACCCCCACTCTCTCCCAAAAACCTCCGCAAGTACTTTATCCATCCGAGCCCCTTTTGCAAGAAGATGCCCGTGTGCGCGGTGAGTGCTGAAAACAAAATCCGGATCCCGCAAGTGAATACACACCCCGGATGCGATTGGTTCCTGGCCGATATACAGGTGTATGTGCCCGGGAATAAATCCTTCCGCGTAGAGTTGGATACATTTCTGCTCAAATCGTCTTATTCGAAACATCGATTTATATAATAAAATCTGTTTTTCAGGATCTATCATTGCAGAAAAATCCCCCTGATGGACACAGAAATACGTTTAATATCAAAGTTATTATATAAATTATTAGTGAAATAGCTGCAAAATTAATGCCAATTTAATTTTATTTATTTCAAAGTGCTAATCCGAGCTTGACCGGCTGATCCACATTTTCAAATAATTCAAGATTTTTTTAAATGTTTAATTGACCAAATATAATGAGTTATAAAGAATTAATAAAATATTGTATTCTACGCCTGAATACACATTGAAACTATTTTAGCAAACCTTTAATATACAATTAATAATACAGATACGTGTCCACGGGCCTGTCATTTTTTCGAAAAAGACAGCTTAATGGCCTGAAATAATACATTTCATATTAATCTTATAGAAACCTATCTTTTTCTATGTTTCAAAATAAAAAGGTGTTTCAAAAAGAAACGGTTCACTATAATCATTATTTCAAATAAATATCACAAATGAATTTAGACATTTTAATTTAGTCACTTATTATACCAATATTATAAAAACTGTCAAGTAAATATTTTCATTTTATTTTCTTGTAAATGAAAATTTATATTGATATTTTTAACTCCATAAAATATATTAAAATTTATGTTCGTATTAATTGTTTTATATTAAGAATTTACTACTTTATTGTTAATCTATTTTATATTTTTCATTTAAACATTTTCATAATATAATATGAAAAACGGAAATATATATTAATACCAGCGCAACTCTTTTTATCAAGCAGATTTAATCGGTAATTAACAAAAAAACGATCACAAAATGAAAAAAACTGACAACTTTTTGATGGGTGCTGATATAGGAAGCAGTTCTTGCAAAATTAGTATTGTTGACGATACTGGCATAATATTGGCTTATGGAAATACCGATTATTTTGCCGAAACAAAAAAAGAAGGGTGGGCTGAACAAAATCCCGATGTCTGGTTTCAGGCTTTCAAATCATCTGTTCGACAATGCCTGAAGGAAAGTAGAATACCACCCTCCAAAATTTACGCGCTGAGCGTTTGCGGCCCGGCTCATAATGCAGTTCTTCTTGATAAAAATAATGAAGTTCTCCGGCCGGCAATTTTGTGGTGGGATCAACGCAGCACGCATCAGAGTGACTGGCTGCTTAAAAAATTTGGAAGAACAATATTTAAAACAACACTTCAGCCTGTACATCCAAGCTGGACACTCGCTCAACTACTCTGGATAAAAGAAAATGAACCATACATATTTAAGAAAATTCATCGAATAATCATCGGAAAAGACTTTATTACATACAGACTCACCGGGTCATGGCAGACTGATTGGTATGATGCTATGGGAACACAGCTGTTCAATGGAAAAGCAAAAAAATGGTCAAAAGAGATCTGCCGGATATTAAACCTTCCTGTTAAATGCCTTCCACCGGTCCTTAACTCATTGGACATCGCAGGACATGTAACCCCTTGCGCAAGCATTGAAACAGGACTCCCTGTCGGTCTGCCGGTAGCTGTTGGAAGCGGAGATTCTGTAGTTGAAGCCTTCGGAGTCGCTGCCGTTGAACCAATGGACTGCCTTGTAAAACTGGCAACAACAGGGACGGTCAGTGTGGTGACCGCAAAACAGCACCCAAGCAAAAAGGCCATGTCGTATTTTCATGTAATCCCTGACCTTTTTTACACAATTACCGCAACCAACTCCGGGGCGTCATCAGCTCAGTGGTTCTATAAAACATTTCATGATAATGCAAAAGATTCTTATGAAACCATGGAACAGCTAGCGGAAAAAGTTGCACCAGGTAGTGAGGGTTTAATATTTCATCCCTACCTGAAGGGAGAACGCTCTCCATACTGGGACCCGGACCTGCGGGCTGATTTTATAGGTATTTCTCATACTCATAAAAAACAACACTTCATAAGAGCGGTCTTTGAAGGGGTGGCATTTTCCCTGCGGGATTGTATGGAATTGATCAGAAGCATGGATATTCCAATTAAAAGAACTTTTCTGGTTGGAGGCGGTGCCAGAATCAAACTGTGGCGTCAAATTACCTCTGACATTCTTGCAACAAGGCTGCATATTCCAAAAGTGCCTTCTCTTTATGTTGCGACCTACGGGGCGGCCCTTCTCGCGGGTTTGGCCTCTGGAGTTTTTTCGAGTTTAAAGGAAATCACTAAAATTGCCGGAAAATCTGATGAAACAATCAAACCCGATCCAAATTATGCGGATCAGTATGAAAAAACATATACAGTTTATAAAGAAATTACCCGGAATTTACAGCCGATCTATAAAAAACTGAAAAATATTTACTCCGGTCAGAAATCTATTAAATAGAGTGATAGAGAGAAAAAATTTGTAAAGGAGCTTTTAATATGGATGATGTTTCTGAATTGAGATCATATGAACCTCAATTTTTAAAAAGCATTTTAAAAAAAATGGTAATGATCCGTGAATTCGAACTAAAAATCAACAGGCTGTTTCTTCAGGGAATGCTGCCCGGTACTATTCACCTGTCTCATGGTCAGGAGGCAACAGTTGTCGGGGTATGCGAGGCATTGAACACAGACGATGTCATAACAATCACACACCGAGGACACGGACAGGCGCTTGCAAAAGGTGTTACTCCGAAAGAGCTCATGGCCGAGCTTTTTGGTAAAAAAACCGGATGCTGCAAGGGTAAAGGAGGCTCTCTTCATGTAGGCAAAATGTCTGTTGGGGCTTTACCGGGAATTGCTATCGTGGCAGCTTCCGCACCCATTGCTTCTGGAATGGCCCTGGCATTTAAACAGAAAGGTTCAAAACAGGTATCTGTATGTTTTCATGGGGATGGCGCAAGTAACGAAGGCGATTGGCATGAGGCATTAAATCTAGCCGCTGTTTTCAAACTTCCTGTAATCTTCCTGTGTGAAAACAACCTTTACGCTGTCACAACCCATATAACTACTGTAACTTTGGTTCCTGATATCGCAAAACGGGCCGGAGCATATGGAATTCCGGGAAAATCCGTGGATGGCAACGACCCGGTTGAAGTTTTCAAAGCTGCTAGCAGGGCAGTTGAGCACGCCAGGGGAGGGAAGGGGCCTACATTGCTTGAGTGTAAAACCTACCGGCAGGGCGGTCATAAACGTGATGACCCAGCGACTTACAGACCAAAGGAAGAAGTAGCTGCCTGGCTTGCTAAAGACCCCATTAAATGTTTTCAAGAGAAGTTAATGAAACTGGAAATAGTGGCCCCTAAAGATCTGGAAGTTATAAGACAGAGTGTTCTCGTAGAATTAAACGAAGCGGAGAAATTCGCGAAGGGAAGTCCGTTCCCGGAAGTAGAATCAGCCGCGGAGGGTGTCTATGCCTGAACCAAAAGGCAGAAATATCACAGTTGTGGAAGCCATCCGGGAGGCTGTTACCCAGGAAATGAAAAATGATGAATCGGTGTTCATAATCGGTGAAGATATACGTATAGGCGGCTCTTTTTTATTTACATTAGGGCTGGTGGATAAATTCGGCCCGGATAGGATCATAGATATGCCTATATCCGAGTCCGGGTTCGTGGGAATGGCTATTGGCGCGGCCATTCAGGGCCGCAGACCCATTGTGGATTTTCAGTACGGTGATTTTGTTTTGGAAGCGATGGATCAAATAATCCAGCAGGCTTCCAAGCTACATTATATGTCTGGAGGCCAGGTAAACATCCCAATTGTTCTTCAGATGCCGACAGGTGCTTCAGGCAGAGGTTCTCAACATGCGAACTCTGTAGAGGGTTTTTTCTTCCACATACCGGGACTTAAATTGGTCACTCCATCCACCCCCTATGACGCAAAAGGTTTAATGATACGATCAATCAGAGATAATAATCCAGTTATGTTTTGTGTCCACAAACACAACTACGGTAGCAAAGGCCGCCCTCTTTCAAATAGCACGATTGCAACCGGTCATGTCCCTCAAGAACCTTACACCATTGATTTTGGTAAAGCTGATATAAAAAGAACAGGAAAAGATGTTACAATTGTGTCAATTCTGAGAATGGTACACCTTTCTATCAACGCTGCTAAAGAATTACAAAAGGAAGGGATAAGTGCGGAAGTAATAGATCTTAGAACTCTTGTACCTCTTGATACGGAAACAATAATAGATTCAATTAAAAAAACACACAGGCTTGTGATTGTGCAGGAGGACAACATGAGAGGGGGCTGGGGCTCCGAAGTGTCTGCAATTGTCGCTGAAAACGCACTTTCCTACCTTGACGCGCCTATTTTACGTGTCGCGTCTTTGGACACGCCTGTTCCTTTTTCACCGCTGCTGGAAGATATTGTAATTCCCAATGAAACAAGGATTATTAATACAGTCCGCACCCAAATGGATATGAATATAAAGAAGGATTTTAATGGTCAATGACATAGTAATCCCGCAAATAGGTGAAGCCTCCTCCGAATTCTATCTTGTTAAATGGCTTAAAAATACCGGTGATCGAGTGACAGAAGGAGAGACGCTTTTTGAACTTGACATAGAGAAATCTGTTTTAGAAATAGAATCGGTTTATACCGGAATCTTAACTGAAATCCTGGTAGAGGAAGGAGAAAAAGTTATACCTCTACAGGTAGCAGGTAAAATCATAACGGATGAATGAATTGAGGGAAAAAATGACTGAAATTACCGTGAATAGCAATAAAAAAATAGACGCAATTAATATCACTGGCAATATTTCCAATTTTATCCCCGAAAATGCTCAGGGATTTATCCATCTTTATTGCCCGCACTCCACTGCCGCTCTTATTATAAGTGAATATGAGGATAAGCTGATCAAAGATCTCAAAAGTGTGGCCAACCGGCTTCTAGAGCATTGCGGACCCTTTGAACACAATGATAACAATAATCCAAACGCCTCCGCCCATATTTTAAGCAGCATTATGGGTGTCAGTACATGGGTTCCCGTTCAGAACGGCAAAATGAAATTGGGCAAATATCAAAATATTCTTTTGCTTGAACTGGATGGCCCCAAACAACGTAAAATTCAATTTTCTTTTATAAAAGCTGAATAGTAATTGTTTGTAAAATAAATAAAATTACGAATTAATACAATTTTAATGGAAAATATCGAAAAAAGAAACAGTTTTAACTGGCTTTTAAAATTAAAAGCCATTTACAATTCATTAAAAACTGCGGAAAAAAATGCGGCCGAACATCTTCTAAAACATTCGAATTTGCTATCAGGGATGACAATAACAGAGGCTTCGAAATTTATTGGGTGCAGTCAGGCAACACTATTCCGCCTATCAAAAAAATTGGGGTTCAACGGTTACCCTGAGCTCCGTCAGGCATTCAAACTTAACCGGGATAGTAAAGAATTTTATCTTTACACTGATATAAAACAGGATGATTCCAGTGAAAAAATACTAAACAAAGTTTTTTCCACCACTATTCACACCATCCAAAACACCCTGGATGTTGTGAATCTTTCTGAATATGATAAAGCTCTAAATGCGATTTTAAACGCAAACAAGATTTCATTTTTTGCTATCGGGGGAGCATCATCTGTAGCAATGATCGGATTTTATAAATTTAACCGTATCGGCTGTAATTGTACATATTATACTGATCCTGATCTATCACTTATCGCAGCCTCCCATTTAAAAAAACAGGATGTGTCAATCCTTATATCCCATTCAGGAAAAAGCAAACCTGTTATAAACGCTGCAAAATTAAGTAAAGATTCCGGAGCTACTTCAATATCAATTACTAATTTCCCTTTGTCCCCTCTGGCAAAAATCAGCGATATTATTCTCTTAACGGCAGCTTTTGCTGAATATTCATCGAGAGATATTTTAGCCAACCGAGTTGCTCAGTTATGTCTGATAGAATCCCTTTATATCGGGGTGTTTAACATCCTGCACAAAAATAAAGATGAATTATTAAGTAATGTAAACAAGATTGACGATATCATTAAGTTAAATAAAGTGTAAATCATGTTCAGCTTACCGTCATACGGGCATTATTAAGAGTGAATAAAATCTACGCAGGTTGAACAAAAGAGTGAAATTCTTTCTGTTATAAATTTTATTTAAAAATGTCCCCGGTTTCTTTGTACCAGAGCACAAAATCAAGATGGCTCAAAGGTATTTCCAGTCTTTCGGAAAACCCGGCCATTTTCTTCTCGATATTGAGATATTTTTTTCTTGACAGGCTTCCCGGGATTTCATCG
>SDBT01004875.1_pt1 | contig 22681 bp, 18 predicted proteins | sample 2277101 | NCBI WGS metagenome assembly SDBT01 (sample SAMN10404973, study PRJNA504765) | marine sediment metagenome | isolation source: marine sediment core GS10_PC15, 103 cmbsf | place: Arctic Ocean: Southern Knipovich Ridge | collected 2010 | reverse complement strand
TCGTGGCGCAGTACCAGGGGTTTGACGCAGACCACGTGCTGGTCTTGCCCAAGCGCTTCCTTGACAATGGGGTAATGGAACTGATCCGGTACGGCCACGACCACGCAACGGCGCGGCGCCATGCCGGCGATGACCTCTTTGTACAGCTCGGGATAGACGGCGTCTGCCGGCTCGGAAAGAGCGGGGAAAGGGGTGAACCCCTGACCCGGGAAGGCGGTCTCGAACAGCGCTTCTTCCTTGAGCGCTTTCAGCGGCGGGCTGTTGAGCGCGCAAATGTTTATTGTGCCTACCACGCCAAGGCGTTGGAGGTGGTAAATCGAGGGCAAAAGCTGGTCATGGGTAATCATGCCCCCGCCGATAATCGTCAAGTTCATAGCTTCGCTCATGGTCATTCTCCGGTTCAGACGCGATTCCAAAGCTGGCGGATTTTGTGCGCGTAGTGGGGGAATATCTCCTCGGGTTCAGCCAGTTCCGGGATCCACTTTTTCTCCCACTCGAGGCTCAGAAAACTGTCGAAACCATCGGCTTTCAGGCAGGCGAAGATTTCGGGATAGGGCATATCGCCGGCGCCCAGCATGACGTATTGATGGGTGCCGTCCGGCAACGTCCAACTATCCTTGACGTGGCAATAGCAGATGTGGTCTTTTATCGCGGCATAGGTCTGCTCCCAGGGCTCGGCAGTGGTCGAGTTGCTGATGTCGTAGACGATCCCCAGGCCGGGCGAATCAACTTGGTTGATAATGGCCATGATGTTTGCCGCCGCGCACCAGTCATCGTGGGTTTCGATGCCGATGCTGATGCCTTTGTCCGCGGCCTGCTGCGCCAGCGGCTTAAGCGCGCGGGCAATAATCTCGATCATGGCCTCGAGGGTCGTTCCTTCCGGGAGCTGGCCGGCAAATGTCCGAATGTAAGGCGCCTGCATAGCCGCCGCCAGGGCGATCAGCTTTTCCAGTACGGCCTGATTGCCGGCCACGGCCGCTTCGTCCTGCGAGGCGAAACTGCTGTAGCCCATCACACACGTAATCGGCGCGCCGGTGTCGCGGAACTGCCGGCCAACTTCTTCGGCGTCCGCCAACGAAGTGTCCGGCGACAGGTGGTTGCCATCGTTGTTGACCCTTAATTCAACGCCGTCGTAACCGTAGTCCTTGGCATTCGCGGCGATCTGTTCGAGGCTCCAGTCCGGGCAGCCAAGCGTGGTGAACGAAATCTGCATCGTAGTTTCTCCGTGTTGAGTGGTCTGCTCCAATATTATGCAGGATTGGCGGGGGGAATCAAATCAAAACGCCGAAAAATTGGTGGGCCGCAAGCGCCGAGGGTTCAGGAAGCAAGCTGAAGCTTGAACTCCAACAGGTTGTTCCCTCTCAATGTGGGAGCGGCTACCATGCCGCGATTCTTGTTGGAGTTCAAACTTTAGTTTGCTCCGACCGAGACGCCGAATAATTCCGCAAGCTGAAGCTTGAGACGGCCCGAAGGGCCTATGCGAGCCGCCAGGCGAGAGCGAAGCGGCAACTCCAACAAGAAAGGAAGTCAAGGCGGCGTCGAGCCGCCGCACTCCAAAGAGCCTGCGGCTCAGCGGGGAATCGCGGCATGGTAGCCGCTCCCACATTAGGAATCGCGATTACGATTACGATTACGATTATGAGTCAAGAAAGGATTGTTGCAATTTGCAGATGGATAATTCGGCGACATAGTAGTTTTGGGTTCTTGACCGGATGGGCCAATTGGCGAAATTCAGGCAGAATGGGGTCGGCGCTTATGAGCACAAAACTTTCGCTGAATTCCAAGGAACGGGTGTTGACCAGCCTCGCGTGGCAGGAGCCGGACCGCGTGCCGGTTCAGGTTTACCTGACCCCGGAAATGGCCGCCACACTCAAGAATTATTTCGGTGGCCGCGAGGTGAATGAGGCCCTCGAGATTGACTTTCGCATGGTCGGCCCGGCGTGGCGGGGCCAGGTCAAGGAGGGGCATGACGGTATTTCCTACGACATCTGGGGCGCGGGCTACCGGCAGGTGAGCCACGGCCGCCAGGGAACCTACGACGAGGCCGTGGTGCTGCCCCTGGCTGAACTCGAGACGATGGACGACGTGGCGAACTATCCCTGGCCGAACCCCGATGACTATGACTACTCGACGCTTGCCGAGCAGTGCGAACGCTGCCGGGATTATGCGGTGTGCCTGGGCGGCGCCGGGTTGCCGGACATCCTTAACGGCGTGTCCCGCGGCCGCGGCATGGAACAGGTGGTGATTGACATTGCCACCCGCGACGAGGTGGGCCTGGCGATCATTGACCATCGGGTGGACTTCTTCTACGAGGCGATGCGCCGCAGCCTCGAAGCCGCCGGCGACCAGATTGATATTCTCTGTACCGGGGAGGATTGCGGCAACCAGAACGGCCGGATGTTCTCACCCAAAGACTTCAGTGACATATTCCGCCCGCGGCTGAAGAAGTTCTACGACTTGGCCCACGAGTTCGGCTGCAAGGCGATGATGCACTCGTGCGGCGATACGCACGAAATCATGCCCGAATTTATTGACATGGGCCTGGACGTGCTGGACGCGATGCAGCCCGAACCCGCAGGCATGGACCCGGCAACCATCCGCGCAATGTGCCAAGGGAAGCTGGCCTTCTGCGGGTTAATCAGCACCCAACAGACGCTGCCATACGGTACGGTGGCGGACTGCCGGGCCGAGGCGCGGCACCGGCTCGACGTGATCGCCAAGGGCGGCGGCTACATCTTCGCCCCGGCCCACTGCATCCAGCCCGATACCGCCCTCGAAAACGTCCTGGCCATCTACGAAGAAGCCCTCGGCCGGAAGTTTTGACGCCTTCCCCGCCCCAGGAGTTTGCCGGAGTTGTACCTAATAGTTGGCCTTGGCTTCCCGGTCCGCCCGAGCCCACCACTCCACGCCCATTCATGGACGACCTGGGCCTTGGTTTTAGCCTTGCTGAGGACCGGCAGCAGCATAGCGGCGAGGATGGCGATGATCGCAATCACCACCAACAACTCGATCAGCGTAAATTTTAACCGTTTTTCAGCAGACATGGCCGTGACTCGCTCCTGAATACAAGTATACCGATTCTCTTTCACTTTTCCATCAGCAGCTCTGAATCCGGCACTGAGCAGCGTCACGCTCGACCATCCGGCCATCCACCGCCAGGATCGGGATTCCCATGTTCTAGTAATTCTCGTCGAACACAGTGAATATCTGGTCCTGGAGTTTCTCGATTGCGCCGTTGCCATAGCCCCAATCAATCGAAGTGCTTTGCATCAAAATATCCTCGAAGGATTTGAGCCTTATCCAACAGACCGCCCCGTCGCTATAGCCCACGCTGACCCCGGTGTGATGGCGTTCAAGCACGCACTCCGGCAACGCGGTATAATCGGAGATAAGCGCCTTTTCCGCCAGTCGTTCGAGCTTGGGCATCGGTGTCGGGAAATAATGGTCGCCGGCCAGTTGACATTCCATGGGCCGATTACCGTAGCCGGAAAGCGTGTTGGTAAAATCAACGACCGGCCAGGGATTTTCCGGGGTAGCGTATTGCCGCCAGGAACTTTTCTCTGATGGACAGTAGAATACCCGCATGTCCTCCACCACGCCGGCAGCGTAATAATTCCCTTGGAAAAACCAATGCGGCTGGTAGGTCGAATTGCCTGAGACGCCGCCGTACCAGATAAAGTGGTTCATCTGTTTGCTGTTGTGGAAAAACAGCGGCAACTGATCCTCACATTCGTCCGCGTAAAAGGTCATCGTGAGCACTATCTGCCGCAGGTTGTTTGTGCAGGACGCCCGATAGGCCTGTTCCCTGGCTTTGCTCAATACCGGGAGGAGCATGGCGGCGAGGATGGCGATAATCGCAATCACCACCAGCAGTTCGATCAAGGTGAACCTTGATCGAATTGTATGTGGGTGTGTGGGTATGTGGGTATGTGGGTGTGTGGGTATGTGGGTGTGTTGTAGCCACGGCACAGACGCGCCGAAGGCGCTGTGCGAGCCGCCGGGCGAGAGCGAAACGGCAATGTTGCCGTGTCCGGAACAAGCCGCCAAAGGTTCGATCAAGGTGAATCGGCTTTTCGTTTGGCTCGACATTTCCTGGCCGTCCTCGGTTGTCTGTTCCGGATTGAGTACTTACTGATATGGTACTCTAACGAACGCCGGGGCAATGTCAAGCGCGGCGGGAAAATTCTTGCGCCTCGTTGGCCAAAACACAGCGGGGGACAAAGCGAAATCAGTTGTCCGGCGCCTTAGCGCGGCAAGGGTTCGGAATATAGATTTGGATAAGCAGGGCTGATGATATATATTCACCCGGGTCATTCTATGCATGCAACCGGAGCATCATTGAGCCGGAACAAACTTGAAGGTACATACAATGTTTGACCAAGATGACGGGTATCGGGGCATCTGGTTTACGCTGGGCCAGTTCTCCGAATATGGCGACAAGTATTCGGGCGGCCTGGGCACCTACACCGCCAAGCACGTGCCTTTGGCGGTATATTCTCCTGAATGCCGTAAGACCTTCTTTGTTTATGGCGGCGCCAGGAAAGGCTCACGACACCTGTTGGCGATGGCCTCGTATTACGATCACGAACGCAATCAGGTTCCGCAACCCACTATCGTCCATGACAAAGCCGGCGTTGACGATCCCCACGACAACCCGAGCATCTGCCTGGACGAATTCGGCCACGTCTGGATTTTCGTCAGTGGCCGGGCCAGAATGCGGCCAGGGTTCAAGTATCGCAGCCGCAAGCCCTACAGCGTGGAGGACTTTGAGCAAATCAGCGAAGAAGAAATGGCCTACCCGCAACCGTGGTGGCTGAAAGGCAAAGGGTTCCTGCATCTGTTCACGAAATACACCGGTGTGCGGGAATTGTATTGGAATATCAGCGCCGGCGGCAGGACTTGGACACCGCATCAGAAACTCGCGGGCATGGGCGGTCATTATCAGATCAGCCGCCAGCGCGGAACCCGCGTCATCACCGCCTTTAACATGCACCCCGACGGTGTGGCGGACCGGCGCACCAACCTTTATTTCGTTCAGACTGACGACCTCGGCAAGACCTGGCGCACCGCCGACGGTTCCCCCATTCAAACACCCATGACACACAGCAACTGCGCCGCGCTGGTCCGGGACTTCCAGGCCGAGAACGCCTTGGTATACATGAAAGATATTAACTTCGATGCCGAAGGCAACCCGGTCATCCTGGTCATTAGCAGCCGAAATCACGAGCCGGGACCGGCCAGCGGCCCGCGTATCTGGACAATCGCTCACTGGACGAATAATGCCTGGCAGTTTTATGAGGTCACAAGGTCCACCCACAATTATGACATGGGCTCGCTGTACATTGAAGACGATGGCGTCTGGCGAATTATCGGGCCTACCGAGCCCGGCCCCCAGCCGCACGGCGCCGGCGGTGAGATGGCCCTCTGGCTGAGCCGGGATCAAGGCAAAACCTGGCGCAAAGAAAAGAATCTTAGCAATAACAGCCCGCTGAACCACGGCTATGCACGACGGCCGGTAAACGCTCATCCCGATTTCTACGCCTTCTGGGCTGACGGCAACCCGGACGAGATGAGCGAGTCCGCCCTGTATTTCACGAACAAGAGTGGTGATAACGTCTGGATTCTCCCCGGCGCCATGACCGCGGACTTCGCCACGCCCCAGCCGCTTTACGGAGAGAAGAAATGACCCACCGTGAACGGGTATTGAAGACGTTTCGTTTTGAGTCGCCGGACCGCGTTCCGTATGACCTTATGGAAGGCGTGGTCTGGCCGGAAGTGATGGACCATTTCCGGGCCGCGCACGGTTGCCGGGACGGGCTTGAGGTGCTCGAGTTCCTGGATACCGACTTTCGTTGGGCAGGAATGAATTACCAGGCGCCTGAGCCGGCCAAAACGCCATCAGAACCAAAAGAAGCGCAGGAGACGCCGAAGTCGTACTCAAAACAGGTAATGAAAGGTCCGTTGGCGGCGGCTGAAACCGTCGCCGAGGTCGAGGCCTATGGCTGGCCGGACCCGGCGTGCTGGCAACCGGCTGATTATCGGGAAGTCCGCCGGAAGTGGCCGGCGCACGCGCTGGTTTTCACTCCGGGCTGGATGCCGCTGTTCTGGGCTGCCTGCGAAGCGTTCGGCATGGAAGCCGCGCTGATCAACATGCACACCCGGCCCGCGTTGTTCGAGGCGTTCGTCCAACACCAGCATGAGTTTTATATGGACATTCTTGCCCGCGGCCTCGAGGCGGCCCGTGGCCATTGCGACATCTGCTGGCTGGGAGACGATTACGCCAGCCAGCAGGCCATGCTGATGAACCCGAAGCTCTGGCGCAAATACATCAAGCCTTCCCTGGCCAAACACGTACGCCTCGCCCGCGAACATGATATGTTGGTCCTGTTCCACTCGTGCGGGGCCGTGCGCGAAATCCTCGGCGACCTGATTGAGCTCGGGGTGAATGCCTTGCTGGTCTTCCAGACCACCGCCGTGGGCATGGACGCCGAGTCAATTGCCCGCGAGTTCGGGGGCCGGCTGGCCTTTTACGGCGGGATGGACGTGCAACAACTTCTGTCGCATGGCACAGTCGCGGAAGTCGAGGCCGCGGCGCGGGCCAATGTCCGGGCCTTTGCCGACTGCGGCGGCTATATCGTCGCCAATGCCCACCATTGTGTGGCCACGATTAAGGGGCAAAATATCGAGGCCATGTGCCGCGCCGCCCGGGAATGCACGTTCAACTTGCCGGCATAACGGCCCCGGAATATTTCTAATGTCACCTGGGAAAACCCGAAGCGGCAGTTATAGTAGGCCTTGCTGAACGGTAACAACGAAGTCAAGTACCGAGTTCGCGCGTGGTGGGTTCACTTGGTTTCATACTGTGAAAAATAACTGGCAAGCACGGCTTAAATCCTGCCTCAAGTTTAACCGGGTCTTTATTGTGGTTTTCGGCCTGCTGTTTGCCGGGCTGGGAATCGCAACCCTCTCCGGTTACGGGGTGATGTGGGACTGCTGGGAAATGTATACCGGCGACCGGAACCTGCAGTTTCTGCTAAGCTGGGATTCGGACTACCTGGACTATACCAAGCCCATGCCGATGCCCATTTATGACGAGCGCCCGGACCATCCGGACTTCTACCGCATCACCATGGCCGGAAGGCATAATCCGGCAATCCACGACCCCTGGCATATCTGGCCTGTGGGCCCGCTAAGCTCGAGCATCACCAAACACGTCTTTTTCGGCTGGCTCGGTGTGCTGGACCCGTTCGAGGCGCATCACCTGGCGCCGGTTTTATGGGCACTGGCATTGTTGGTGGCGCTGTACTTTTTTGTGCTCCGGTATGCCGGCCGCTGGGAGGCCGTAATCGCGGTCGTGGCCTTGGCCGTATATCCGCGGTTCTGGGCGCACCTGCACTTCAATCTCAAGGACATCCCCAGCACCGTCGTTTTTTCGTTGGTGATCTTCAGCTTCTATCGCGGAGTGCTCAAGGAACGCTGGGGCTGGGTGTTGCTTTCCGCGGTGCTCTGGGGCGTAGGACTGGCGACCAAGGGCAACGCGCTGTTCCTGCCCTTCATCCTCATCCCGTGGTTCGGCGCACTGGCGTATACCCGCTATTGGCGGGAACGCCGGCTGCCGCCCCGGCCAATGCGCCTGGTGCTCTTCATCTACCCGGTCGTGGGATTCGCCGTCATGTTCCTGCTCTGGCCTTTCCTGCTGATCGAGTTCCCGGATCATTTGGTCGCCCACGTCAGATATTTATTCCTCCGAGCTTACCAGGGCAGCAATGAATGGCACTGGCAGCCCCTGGTGAATGCCATCGTCACCATGCCGATTGCCGTGTTGCTCCTGTTGCCGGCCGGCGTCTGGGCCTTGACCCGGAAATCCGCCAAGCAGACCGAGTCGCCGCAGCTTTCGGGCTTGCTGCTTGGCCTGTGGGTAGGCATACCGCTGCTACGCGTCTCGGTTCCCAAGGCCGAGGACTTCGACGTCATCCGCCACTGGCTCGAATTCGTGCCGGCGGTCTGCATTTTGGCCGGGCTGGGCGGCGGCGCGCTACTGCGCCAACTCGGCAAGCTCGCCGAGAAGTTATCCGTCCAATGTGGGAGCGGCTACCATGCCGCGATTCTTGAAAAGTTGCGAGGACGCCTGGCGTTTGCCGAACGCGTACCGTGGCTGCTGCCGCTGCTGGCCGTGCTGCTGTGGTTCACCCCGGTCATTAGCTGGAACATCAGGAATCATCCGCATCAGCTTGTCTTTTATAACTTCGCCATCGGCGGGCTGCATGGGGCGCAAGAACTCGGACTGCCCGAGGCCACCGACTACTGGGGGATTTCCCACCGCCAGGGATGCCGCTGGCTTAACGCCAACGCCGAGCCGGGCGCGCTGGTCTTAGCCAATATTGGCGACCAGACTTTCGTTTATACCAAAGATCTTTGGTTGAGGCGGGACCTCCACTTCCGGGGGGTTTACCAGTGGCAGCCGGGCGCCACGGTCGACCTCATTCATCATCACCCCGGCGCAGTGTATTTGATATACATCACCAGGAAAGGACTATACACCGAATTTTTCCGCGAACTGGACAAGCGCCACGACCCGGCCTACCTTATCAAGGTGGACGGCGGGATCATACTGAAGATTCTGCGACTCAAGGACGCCCAGGGAAATTACCCGACCCGTCCAATAGAAGCGGGCGCGGAACCGAGTATTCCGCAGAAAAGACGCTGAACATGACAAACGAAACAAAGAATCATAATGTCGCGGAAAACCCGACTGTGGCCATGCTCGAGGCCGGGCTGATTATCGCCGGCTTGATTATCCTCCTCTTCGCCACCCCGCATGAAATCTACAGCGACGATCTTCAGCGTTTCAAGGCGCTTTCCGAGCTGCTTACTCAGGGCAAAATCTCAGACATCCCCTATTCCATGGTCGGCCCGTTGTTCTCGGCTCCGTTCTGGCTCCTGGGCAAGCTCTGCCAGACCCCGGCCTGGTGGTGCGCGAGGTATAACTTCTTCATTTTTGCCGGCGGCATCTTGCTGATGTATTTCATGCTGCGCCGCCACTTGCGCGGAACCATCCTCAGACGATTTCTCCTCATTCTTATCTTCGGCTCGATGTTCCCGCACCACCAGACCTGGTATTATGGCGAGGTCTTTACCGCCGTTTTAGTCGGGATCGGGATTCTGGCTGTGTGTGTGCATAACTCGTTCTGGGGGTGGTGTTGTCTTGTTATCGGCGTGGTCAACACCCCGGCAAGCGCGGTTGCTTTGCTCTTGGTGGTCGGCGTGAAGGCTGTGCAAGACAAGAAGCTGCGCTATCTCATCGCCCTCGTTGTCGCTGCCGGGCTGATTATGGGCGAGGCGTGGCTCCGGCGGGGCGGGCCGTTCAGCTTCGGGTATGAAGGCAACGCGGGCCTGCCCACCTTCATGCCGTATTCCAGTATGCCCGGCTTCAGCTACCCGTTCTTTTTCGGCCTGTTGGCGATCCTTTTCTCCTTTGGCAAAGGGCTTGTCTTCTTCGCCCCGGGCATCCTGCTGCCGCTACGCCAGGATACTTGGAGGGCCACACTCCGTGTGGCCGCGGTCGCACAGAGTGCGACCCTCCACAACCAATTGCGCCAAGCCTACAAGCTCTGGCTGTGTTTCCTGGCCGGCCTGATTTTAGTCTATGCCAAATGGTGGAGCTGGTATGGCGGCTGGTTCTGGGGCCCCAGGTTTTTCCTGTTCGCCTCGATTCCCGCATCTTTCGCGCTTGCCGCGCATATTTCCGCCACCGGCAAGAAAGCGTTGGCGCCAAGCGTCCTGCTCCTGCTCATCCTGGCCTTCTCCTTCTGGGTCGGCGTGAATGGCGCGGTCTTCGGCCAGCGCACCCTTGACGCGGCCACCATCGAAAACGGCGCTCTCGAAGCCATTGTCTGGTACATTCCCGAATTCAGCGTACTCTTCCGTCCGTTTGTCGTTATGAGGCGGCTTTCGGTCCGCGACATCATCATAATTATCTATTGTCTTGGCGTCTTTGGCTATCTTTCGGCCCCCCTTATCGCCCGGATCGCCACCATCCTGCGCACCAAGGGAAAAGAACTCCTGAAGAATATCCTGCCCCACGCAAAATGGCGCTTCTGACCCGCCCGCAAGCGACCTCGACAAAGCCAGGAATTAAGCAATTGGCGAACTGCAAATGAATCGGCTGGGGAAAATCCTGACGCTGGGCCTGGCGAAAAAAACGGTTACGAGCCCTTTGGGCGACTGGATGTTAGCCCACAGCGGAGCGTATGCGAAGCTGTGGGAATCGGGATTGCCATTTATTTCCCGCCCCGCACCTGAATTAAGCGTGGCTTAATTCAGGTGCGGGGCGGGGTTTTTATTTCATTGCCTGATCTTATCCCCATAGCTGCGCTACGCTTGCTATGGGCTAACTTCCCCACCCTGCCTGCAGCAGCTTCTCAGCGGAAGGCGTTGCACTGCTGAAAAAACACGGCGCAAAAACCGGCGCTGAACTGGACGCAGAAGCAAAGTACGACAAGGGGGAGAAGGACTGAACGTCCAACATCGAACGTCGAACGTCGAACAATTGGAAACTGAAATACTGACTTGGTTATTCAACCGGGCAGGCGCTGGGCCTGGGATGGAAAGCGGTTTCAGGCTCTGGGCGTCAACTTTGGAACAGGTCGGGCGGGGCGGTGAAACCGTCGAGGCAGGCCTGGACCTTGCGGACGGTGGGATAGTCGTTGAAGATGAAGTAGCGATGTTGCGGCAGGGCGCCGGTGGCCAGCAGGTCTTTGAGTTCGCCCTGGTATAAGGACCGGTCAATGCCCAGGATCAGCGGGCGGTCGCCGCGGGCAATGCAGAAGCGCAGCCGCGGCAGAAGATTAGCCCGGTGCCAGCGATGGAACAACTCGAGATAAATCCGGTCGCCGGCTTTGTTTTCGAAGGTAAAATCCGGGAAGATCACCTCGCCGCCGCCGATGCTGATGAACGGTGTGTCCGGCTTCATCTGCCAGGTTTTGACCTTTTCCTTGAAGTGCCTGGCGAACATCATCACCTCGTCCGGGACATAGGCGCTTATATGCCGATAATGGCTTACCAGGCCTGAGCTCTGGTCCAGCTTCAATTGGCAGTCACGGCCTTTGGCCGTGACTTTGGCCTCGAGTTGCCAGTCGGCCAAATGACAGACCGCCGGGAAAAAGGAGGCGAGTTGCAACCCGTACTTGCGGGCGCTGTCGAGGATGCTCAGCGGCCCGTCAACCTCGAGCCGCAGGCTGCCGTCCTCCTCCCGGAAGATGCGGGCGAGCAACCGGAAGAACTTGAGAAACTTGAACATCCGGCGGAGATTCGCGGCCTTGCGCTCGCCCGTACGGACGGTGAGGCTGCCGGCGGAGAACAGCAAGCCCTGCACCAGCGCCACGTTATAGCGCTGCAGAAGTTCTTTTGGGAACATCTCTTTGAACTTTGTCAGCCGTTCGTTCGCGGGCAGGTCGGCGTAAAGCGGCGCGGCCTCTTTCTGCCCGGTAACCATCTGGCGAAAGCGCTCGGGCGTGTCGCAACTGTTTTCCGCGAGCAGTTCCGCGGCCCGGGTCAGCACCACGGCGCGGCGGGCGGGGTAGTCCATTTCCGCGGCATGGGCGAACTCGCAGCGGTCGAGCAGCAGCTTGTTCAAGCCCCGGGCAAATCTCAGCGCCGGGCAGCCCCGCAGGAAGGTCTCGATGGTCTCCTCGAGTTCGCCGCGGCGGCCGCCCTGGCCCTCGTGATAGAAGCTCAAGAGGTCACCGGCCAGGCGCTGCAACTCCGCGTCCTCGACCTCAACGAAGTCCGGCCTGACCAAGCCGCTACGAACGTGGAAACTTAGGAGGTCTTTGGTAAGCACGGTGCTGTCTCCGGCGTTGGGAAATAAAGTATTCGCCCGTGCCCGCGCTGACCAACTCGTACAGCACGGCCTGTTTGCCCCGGCGGGGGCGCAGCAGCCGGCCGAGGCGCTGGACGTGTTCGCGAACGCTCCCGCTGCCGGAGACGACGACCCCGACGCTGGCCTCCGGCACGTCAATCCCCTCATTCAGTACCCGGCTGGTGACCAGCACGTTGTAGGTCCCGTCGCGGAAGTGGTCGAGGAAAACCTTGCGCTCGACGCCCCTGGTCAGGTGGGTCAGCACCGGCAGCAGGAAAGTCTCACCGATCCTATAGGCCAGTTCGTTCAGCGCGGTAAAGATGATAATCCGTTCGCCGGCGTGCTTCTTCAATAGCGACCAGATGGCCTGGAGCTTCTTACGGCCGCCGGCGGCGATGCGTTTCTGATTCAGGTAGGCGGTCATGGTCTCGCGGCCACCGGGCGCGGTGGCGCACAGCCGCAGAAACCTGTGCCAGCCGTTCCGATTGCCGAAATTGACCTGGTGCTTGGCCAGGAAGTCCTTGTACAGTTTCCGGTTGCGCTGGTATTCCTCTTCCTCGTCCGGGTCCAACTGAACCTCGAGGCGGAGTGTGCGGTAGGGTGAGAGGGTGGACTTTTCGAACTCGTCAATCTCACGGCGATAGACCAGCGGGCCGAGCAGTTCATAGACGAGTTCTTCGGCGCCATCGTCACGCTCGGGCGTGGCGGTCAGTCCCAGGCGGTACGGGGCGCAGGCCATCTCGGCGGCGCAGCGGTTGACCGGGCCCGGCAGGTGGTGACATTCATCGAAGATAATCAGGCCGAAACGATTGCCGACAAACTCCATCATGATGTTGGCCGAATCATAGGTGCTGACGGTCAGCTCGCGCACGTCCTTGCTGCCGCCGCCCAGCATCCCAACCGTAACGCCGAACTGCCGCTCGAGCAGCGAGGCCCACTGGTTCATCAGGTCAATTGTGGGCAAAATGACCATGGCCGGCACCCCCGCCCCGGCAATGGCCTTTACCCCAATGAAGGTCTTGCCAACGCCCGTGGGCAGCACGACCACGCCGCGGCGGCCGGCGTTTTCCCAGCATTCCAGCGCCTCCTCCTGATAGGGACGCAGGGTCAAGTCCGATTGCAGGGCCCAGCTTCGCCGGCGGTAGTTGCGCACCTCGTCGCGCAGTTCAGTTCCGGCGCTTTTCAGCGCGGCAGCGACCGCCCGGTACTGGCAGGCGCAGGCGCGGTACGCGCCGACCCGCGGGTCTGGCGTCAGCAATGACAGAGCCGGGGCAAGCTCGGCCTCGGGGCCGCTTAGCAACAAGCTTCCAGCATCGAACTCAAGTCTGATCATCATGCACCGTGCGGGGGTATCGGGATTTGCGCTTTATCCTAGCTCGGACGCGGTCCGCTTACAAGTAGCCGCCCTCAAAAAGGATCAGCATACTCGAAACCAGCCCGGTGTAAGCGATGACCCGCGAGAAGATATAACCTAGCTGGAACCCGGGCGGCAGGCGGGCTTCGTGAAACGCGGCGATAAGCCAGCGCATCTTGAGGACGAGGAACAAGTTGTACAATGCCCACAAAGCAAAGATGATCAGCAGCCGCGAATTTGGCGCGAAGACCCTGGCAAGGAGATAGACCAACAGCATTAAGAGCGGCGCAGCCGCGAACAGGCGGAACCGGGCATTAAGCTCGGACAGGCGCGCGCGATCCTCGCCGCCAAGCCGCCGACGCACCCGCAGGTACATTGTCCGGCTGACGGCAAATGAGCCGCACAGAGTGACCAAGCCCACGCTTAGGGTGCCGACCATTCGCTAATTCTCCCTGGCTTGAGCGGCCGCCTGCAGTTGCAGCAACTCGTCCGGGGTCAGCTCGCGCCAGAAACCCGGCCGAAACTCACCCAACTCGAGCGGCCCGAACCCAGTCCGCAACAGCCGTTCAACCCGGCAGCCGAGCCGCCGGCACATCCGGCGGACCTCCCGCTTGCGCCCTTCGCCCACCACGATCTTGAGAATGCCGCCGGCGGCGCTCCGCTTGAGCACTTCAGCCGACCTGGCCTGCAGGAGTTCACCGTCATCCTCGACGCCCTGCTCGAGCCGGCGCAGGTCCGCCGCCGCGATCCGGCCGGCAAAGTTGACCAGGTAGGTCTTTTCCACGCCGTAGCGCGGGTGCGTCAAGCGATTGGCCAACTGGCCATCGTTGGTGAACAGGAGCAAACCCTCGCTGTCGCGGTCAAGCCGTCCAATAGAAAAGACCCGCTCGGCAGGGGAAAGTTCCAGGAGTTCGATGGCGAGTTTCTCGGCGTGGGGGTCGGCCGCCGAGCAGGTATAGCCCTTGGGTTTGTGCAAGAGATAATAGCGGAGTTCGGGCAGCTTCAACTCACGGCCGCGATAGCAGACGCGGTCGGTCGCGGGATCCACGCGGGTGCCCAGTTCGCGGATTACCCGGCCGTTAACTTCCACCTCCCCCGCCTTGATCAGTTTCTCACTGGCGCGGCGAGAGGCCACGCCGGCGCCCGCCAGGAAGTGCGCCAAGGTTATTCTATTGGATGGCTTGCTCGTCAATCGGACTTTGTCTCCAGCGTCCGGTTGATGAATTTGCTATACTTTTTCCGAAGCTTGGCATGCTTGCTTGTCAGCTTGCTAAGGGCTTTCCTGGCGGCGGCCAATGCCTCGGTCTTTTCGCGCATAGCGTCCGCGAGTGCATCCACTTCCTTTTTCCAGTTTTTGAGGGTCTTCCGGGCTCGTGGGAGATTGACGGCGTAGACGATTAAGCGGTCCTCGGGATAAGTAATTGCGAACAGGTCGTGCAGGCCGGGGCGAATTGTAAGGCTTTCGATGAACACGAAGTCGCCCTTTACCCGGGACCGATACTGCAAACCCACCGCCAGCGGGCCGTAGAGCTGCATCCGGCAGGCCAGGAGTTTCAACCCGTTCTCGAGCAGACGCACCTTGTCTTCGAGCTTGAGTTTCTGTTTCAGTTGTTCCTCCTCGACTTCCGGCCACTTCTGGAAGTATTTGCGGTGACCCGAGTAGGTATGGCCATTATACTCGACCGTCAGGACGCTCTGGTTCCGCAGGTTGGGCCGGGCCATCACGAACTTGTCTTGGCCGAGGGTAACCAGCGGGTTCTGCTTCATGTAGAGTCGAGCGACCCGGGCCGTCACCCGATAGGGGGCGAACTCGTAGTCCTTCTTTGATTGTTCATAACGTTGGAAGAGCGCCTCATAATGTTTCTGCCGCAGGTGGGCCTGGAAAACCTGCTGAATCTGTTTCCGGCGCTCGGCCTCGAGCTGCTGCGTCTTGGCGGTGATTTCCGCGAGTTCTTTTTCCCATTGAACCGTGAGCTTTCGGCTTTTGTTCCGTGGAACGATTTGCCGGTATCCGCCCTGGGTGGCGGCAGTCGTGAAGGCGATCTTGTCGTTGCCAATCCGCACCCCGAGGTTGCGAAGCTTATAGTAAATAGCGGCGTCGCGCTGGATCTGGACAATGGCCGAGTAGAACTGTTGAATTCGAGCGTAGTGGGCGTCCAATTGTTTATTGATGCCGATGATTCTGCCCTCGGCCCCGGCGCGCTGTGCCTTGAGTTTTGCCAGGAGCTCGTCGCGGGAGCGGAAGTATTTGCGGCGCGTCACGTACTGCTTGCCGCGGTACTTGACCCACAGCAGCGCCTTGTCCCAGTTGTGCTCCTTGGCCTCGACAATCTGCCCTCGCACCAGCGTCCATTGCTGGCGCGACTTCGCGTAGAGCCAGGCCGTCTTCGCCGTCACCAGGTACGGCTCGGCCAGCGCCGGCGCCAGCATACCCGGCAGCACTAACAGGATAAGGCTTAATCCACTAAGCTTCATCATCAATGTCCTCGAAGCAAATTCACTTCCATTTACCACCTTAGACGCCGCGTCCGGCGCATTTATTCACGGCACGCAGGCAGATTTCCCCGGCAATTAACCCATGATCGGTTTCGGTGAAGTTGACGGGTTGAGGAACAATGCTATTTTGGCCCGGCAAACCGGACAAGAGCAGGATAAGGAAGCAAGATGAGCACGATTTACCTTTTCCCCGGGCAGGGCTCGCAGAAGAAGGGGATGGGCGCGGAGCTTTTCGGCCGTTTCCCCGACTTGGTCAGGCAGGCGGATGAGATCCTTGGTTATTCGGTGCAGGAATTATGCCTCGAGGACCCGCACGAGCAACTCGGCGATACGCTCTACACCCAGCCGGCGCTATACACCGTGAACGCCCTTGCCGGTCTCGCCAGACTTGCGGACGGCGAGCCGAAGCCGGACTTTACGGCCGGCCACAGCCTTGGCGAGTATAACGCCTTGCTCGCCGCCGGGGTCTACGATTTCGCCGCCGGTCTCGAACTGGTGAAGAAACGCGGCGAACTGATGAGCCAGGCCAGCGGCGGCGGGATGGCGGCGGTGATCGGCCTCGAGGCGGACGCCATCCGCCAGGCACTGGCGGCGGGCGGGTTCGACGGGATTGACGTGGCCAACTACAACTCGCCAAACCAGACGGTCATCTCGGGGATGAAAACGGATATCGAGGCCGCAGCGCCCAAGCTCGACGAGGCCGGCGCGAAGCGAGTGATTGTGCTGAACGTCAGCGGCCCGTTTCATTCGCGCTACATGGAGCCGATTGCGGCGGAGTTCGCTAAGTTCCTCGCTGGGGTCAGCTTCAATTCGCCGGCAATCCCGGTCATCGCCAACTGCACGGCCCGGCCCTACACGGGCGACAACATCGTGGCGAACCTGACCGGACAAATCTGCAATTCCGTGCTGTGGGTTGACAGCATCCGCTGGTTGCAACAGCAGCCGGCGCCCGAGTTCTTCGAGGTCGGCCCCGGCAAAGTCCTCACCGGCCTCCTCCGCTACCTTAAATAGCGGCGGATGATGCCCGGGGTTTCATCCGGGCTCGGGCCTGACTATTATAGGCATTGTTTCGGTTCATCCGGCAGGTGCATACTTTTCTCCGCGCCTCCGGCACTCGTACTCGTAATCATAATCGTACTCGTAATCGCTTCTTTTCTCTTTTCCTTATCCCGGCCGGCTCGGGTTCGTCGGGCAGCGCCGTGGCCATGTCGTAGACGGCAACTTGCCGAAAAAGCGTCCCGGAGGGACCGCGTGAACGTAGCCCAGCACTTCAGTGCTGGGTTTCGGAGCGCCCTGAGTTCAGTCCCGAAGGGACGACTGAAGAGTCAGGAAGTTCGCCGCGGCCTGGTTTGACGCCCCTTGCGGGCCGCCAAGCCAGACCGCGGCGAATAACTTAATATTTTACATATAAACGCCTTATTCCCAGCACTAAAGTGCTGGGCTACGTTGATGCTGTCCGCTTCGCGGACGCGGAGGCGGAATCGCCCGCGCCGCTCCCGACCTGCTCCGTCCCGACAGGTCGGGATGAAGCATGCTCGGTGCGCCAGCGGTTCTGAGCCGCATTTGTTTTGGGCCCCATTGATATACAGTGAGATACAAGCGCACAAAGCCAAAAATAAGCAAGATCAGGCGTCGTTTTTAGAAAATGCGCATAATAGTCAGGGCTCGGGCGGGGGCCGCATGACCAGCCAGGCAGCGGCACAGATCAGCAGCACGCCGATGCCGTTGGCAATGGTCAGATAAAGAAGCTCCTGCAAACTTCGGGCGTCTGAATAGAATTTCAGCAGACCCAAGGCCACCGGGGAACTGAGCATGGCCGTGGACAGAAGAACCCACCAGAGTCTCCTGAACCGCCTCCGGGTTAACTCGCCGCGAGGCAAAACCACGAAGCAAAGAGTCAGCACAGACGCAATGAGTGTCGCCACAATTCCGAGCTCCGCTTCGGAACTGCGCATCAGCATCTCGACGCCGTTACCCCACAGAGGCTGCCCGAGCAAGGCCAACGTGAAGGTCGCGCTTTGGGCGATAAGCATGTTAATCAGGATAGGAGTACACCAGCGTTGAAAAGTGCTCGGGACGCCGCCGTGCTTCAGGAGCGCCGCCTGACGGATAATGAAGTAGTATCCCAGCGTTAGTGAAATCAGCAATAGCGGAAACGAAGGTCCGTCGTCAAATATCCTTGAGTTTAGCTTTACGATATTGGGAAGAAACTCCGGCAGGAACCCCTCGATAAAGCGTCTCAAACTACGAGTTGCAGCAAATGCCGTGGGTGGGAGCACGTAGAGAGCCAAGATGAAGAACGGCACGGTGAGGGCCGCAACCCATCCCGGCGGTTCATCCAGCCAGTTGGTCAAGAAGGCAAATGGCTGCCGCGGCCGAAGCTCTGCGCCGCCATCGGTCTGGGTCATTTCTTCCCCCTGCGCGTCTGCCGGTCGGTTAACGACGTCCGCATCTTTCATGGGCCAAACAAGGACAACCGAAACGATGCCCCACATCAGCAGAATGCCAATCACGTTGCCAATGCTTAAGAGGCCACAAAAGCCAAGCGCGTTAATGCCTGACCGGAGAATCAGGAGACCGGTGACTATCAAACTGATGTTGCACGCGATAATCAGTAGCCGCCACAACCGTTTGAACCGGGCCACGGGATCCCTCAGCCGGGCCGTTACCTGTTGAAAGACGTAGGTCGCTAACGCCCAGATCACGCCCTGGGCCACGAGCACATAAGAAAGCATTGCCGGTGCTTCATCATAATCGAACCAGGCCCGGTTGACCCTGTCGCTGTACAAGTGCAATGTCCAGAACACGAGCTGCGTCATCAGCAGGCCAAACACGGCGGCGAGCCCGCGCCGGCGGTTCTCACTTTCCGGGATTCGCCGCGCCACCCGAAACGCTTCCCGGACCAGAATCACCTGCGCGGCGCCCAATATCGCCAGAGCAAGCCAGAAGAAGGGTTCTTCAATATCCCTGCCACCCGAAACAAGCCGCGGCACGAACAGGATGAGCAGCGGCAGTGAAACCACGCCGGCCAGCCACCAAGGCACTGATCTTCGCAATGTTTCCCGCAGCTTCAATTCAGTCCACCTTCCCTTCTTTGACCAGACCAACCGCGGCCGGGGCCCTCAGCCATAAATCAGGTCTTCTGGCCCTGGAACACGAATTCGACGTCGTTGAGGCGGGCCCTGATTTCGTTCAGGACGCGCTGTTCGTCTTCGCGGTCTTTGGCCACAAAAGTGGCGCTGAAGCGGACATAATGGCCGGCATCGTCCCAGGGCACGGTGCTGATGAGTTTTTCGGTGATCAGCCACTGGCTGAAGTCTTCGGCGGTCGGGAAGCTCACGCCGCCTTTGACGCCCTGGGGAATTTGTACGTACAGGTAGAATGAACCCTCCGGCTTCCTGGCGTCAAACCCCACTTCGCAAAGGATGCCGGCGAGGGCGCCAAGGCGGCGGCTGTATTTCGCGCAAATTTCCGGGGTGATCTCGGCGGCGCGCTCGAGGCCGGCGGCGGCGGCGAGTTGGATGGCGGCGAACTGGCCGCTGTCGGCGTTATCCTTGACGTGGGCGAAGGCTTTAACCGCCAATTCGTTGCCGCAGACCCAGCCGAGCCGCCAGCCGGTCATGTTGAACCCTTTGCTCATACTGTGCAGTTCGATGGCGCAATCCCTGGCGCCGGGGATGGTGAGTATGCTCAAGGGTTTGCCGCCGAAAGAAAGCGGGGCGTAGGCCGCGTCGCAAACAATGAGGATGCGGTTGGCCAGGCAGAAGTCAACGGCTTCTTTATACTGAGCGGGAGTGGCCGAAGCGCCGGTAGGATTGTTCGGATAGTTCAGATACAGCAGCTTGGCGCGCCGGCGCTGGTTCGGGGTCAGGCATTCCAGGTCCGGGAAGAAGTTGTTCTCGCGGGTAAGCGGCAGTTTGACCAGTTCGCCGCCCAAGTATTCGGTCCAGGTGCCCATGACCGGGTAGCCCGGGATAGTTATGACGCTGAGATCGCCGGGGTTGATGAAACAGGCGGGAATGAGCGCCAGGGCTGATTTGCTGCCGATGCTGTGATTGATTTCCTTTACCGGGTCAAGTTCGACGCCGTAGAGCCGCCGCATGTAGCGTTGCGCCGCCTCCCGGAAAGCCGCCAGCCCGTTATCGGTATAGGTCCGGTTCGGCCATTTGCCGGCCTCTTCTTTCAGCTTCTCAACGACAATTGGGAAGGCGCCCTCGTCCGGCTCGCCCACCCCCATATCAATCAGTTCCGCTTCCGGGTGTGCCGCGAGGGCCGCACGCTTGGCGCGCTTGATCTTTTCAAACTTATAAATGGTGTCATCGTGGCCGAAGCGGCTGCCGCCGATCCGTTCGGCGAAATTCTCCTGGAGGAGATTTTCACCCGGTTGCGGGGGCCGCGAGCTGCCAATTGCTGAATTTTGCATTCCGGCTCCTGGATTGTGAATTCTGGATTTTTAATTTTGGATTGGCAATTTACCCGTCTTCGCGTAGATTGAAAGCATTGTAGCACGCAAACAGCAATTTGCGACAATTAAGCACTGAAGAACTGGCTTTTTTGCCCAGTCGCTAATCCGTAAGTGACTGGGCGGGAGGTTGACAAAATCATGCACACGCGAAGAAATCAGCGGCGGCGGTTTAACCTGCTTGAATTGGTTCTGGTGACCACGATCGTAATCAGTCTGGCCTCGTTGTTGCTGCCGATAATCTACCGCAGCAGCCGCCAGGCCAAGTCCATGGTGTGCTCCTCGCACCAGAATCAGCTCAGCACCTGGATCAATCTGTATACCAGCGCTAATGATGACCTTCTGCCGGCGTATGAAGATGGCTGGGTGCTCCGGATCGCCATCATGGGCAATATTGACGTTGACGACAACCTGGCGCCCGAAGGCGTCTTTGCCTGTCCCAGCCAGGCATTTGTCTCCCACGGCCCCGGCGTTGACCCGGAGAGATGGTGGCGGGGCAGCCACTACGGGCTGAACCAGCACATGGCCTCCAATCTGAAGACTTACCAGGGCCAGGCGCTGGCCTCCTGGACCCAGGCCAATGTCCGTAAGCCCAAGACCCCACAGGACAAACTGTTGCTGGCCGATGCCACCGGCGGCAATTTCTTCGGTTTCAGGGACCGCGACCCCGTCGTGGCCGGCATCAGCCGTTCCGGCAAAGGCTATGCCGACAGTCTGCCGCCGGGCCCTGCCCCGCCGTTCCCGTATCTGCGCCATCTCGATGGCGTCGGCAACTTCCTTTTCCTCGACGGCCATGTTGACGCTTGCCACAATTGGCCCGAATTCATGCTCGGCCGCGGGACCCGCGGCTATCAATTCTGGCACGCTGAACATTGGTATCCGGACCTTGGCATGCCCAGCCCTGACGCGGGCGTAAAGCCGCCCAAAAAGACCAACCCATGAGCGGCGCCCAGGCACAATCTCAAGCCGGATTCGACCCCGATGCCTACCGCCCCGCCCAGGCAGACGATATCCTGCTGTTCGACCGCGGCGAGGGCGAGGGTGACACCCGTTACCTGCTGATCCATGAGAACGCCACCAGTCATCTGCTGATCTCTGAAAGTGACCAGCGCCTGTGGGAAATGTTCGCCGGCAAACGGACGGTCCGCGAGCTGTGCAGCGACTACCTTGAACGCTATAAGACGCTGGTTTTGACCCGGGTTTATACCTTGCTGCAGAACCTGTGGGACAAGGGAATGCTCAAGGAGAACCCGCGCTTTGCCGGCCCAAAGGACAAAGAAGGGCGCGTGGCGAAACTGCGCTTCTGTCACCTCGGCCGCCTGCCACTGCCCGGAACCGGCTGGCTGATGCGGGCGCTTGGCGCCGCGGTGAAGTTTCTTCGGCTCGACTCAACCGTGGTCATCGCCGCCTTTCTCGTGCTTGCCGTGAGCGGCGCCTGCCTGAACCGGAACCTGAGCAGAACGCGCTTCCCGTTGTTCCGGATTTCGCGGGATTACCAGATATCTGTTGCCAAGGATAATATCTTTGACTGGGACGTTGACACCGGGTCGCGACCCGGCCGGGCGAAAGGTCTGCTGAGCCGTTTCGACAAAAATCACGATGGCCGGCTGACTGGGGAGGAAGCCAAGGCCTCGAAAGCTTTTCTGGCGCATTACCACCACGACCTGATCACGATCCCCGGTTCGCTGGAATGGGGCTTGCTGCTACTCTTGCTGCTGCATCTGGGCTGCTCGTTTCTGCGTGAATTCTGCAAGGGAACGGTAACCGCCGCTTTTACGGGGAAGGCGCTGCCGCTGCAGTTTGTGCTGAACTACGGTCTGCCAGCCTTCCGTTGTCCCACGCCCTGGCGTTCAAGCCTGCCACTCCGTAAGCGGCTGGTGGCCAGTTGCTCCGGAATTGTCTTCGAGTTGACGGGCGCCACGGTTTGCCTCTTTCTCTTGAGCCTGTCAGGCAACCTCCTGTTGCAGGAACTGCTTTCCAAACTGATGTGGCTGTTCTACGCCAGAACCTTTCTTCATTTCGCGCCTTTTGCCGCCAGCGATCTGCACGCAATCATGGGTGACTGGAGCAACCTGCGCGATTTCCGCCGGCGCGCCTTCGGGTTTCTGCGCTTGAACTTGGTCAAGTCCGTCTTCGGCGACCGGTTGATGGGCAAAGACGAGCGCTTCTATCTGGTGTACAATTTCCTCAGCGTGATGTGGCTGGCGCTGGCTGCCAAATTCAGCTTGGGACTGCTGATCGCCAACCAGCAGGAACTGCGCGACCTGGCGTTCAATTATCAGAGCTCGGGAATCCTGTCGGTGGTGATTTTGGCGCTGGTGGGGCTGCCGATCTTCGCGACCATCCTCGTGGCCGTGGCCTGGGCAGTGTTTCTGCTCTGGCAGTGGGTGGTCAGCCAACCGTCCCTCGAGAAGCCCGGCAACCTCATTACCGGTATCGGCCTCCTGTTGCTGCTCTTTGCCGTGCTCATCGAAGCCCTGGCAAAATTTAATATGCTCACCCCCGGCAT